>JDSF01000022.1_pt1 | contig 149990 bp, 262 predicted proteins | sample 199441 | NCBI WGS metagenome assembly JDSF01 (sample SAMN02592751, study PRJNA231836) | bioreactor metagenome | isolation source: continuous culture bioreactor denitrification-DNRA | place: Germany: Bremen
CTTTATGAGATATACCGGCGGTTATTTCGGAGTAAAGGGTGCTAATTCAGAATTTATGGATAGGCTGTTTTCCAGAGATTTCAGAATCAGAGGTGGTAAATAAATGTCTAATTTCAACCATATAGTCAACAAAGTTATATCAAAAATAAAAGAACTAGGCTTTTTAGGCTTCATCGTTTTTGCCGTTAAAAAAACTAAAAAAAATCGCCTACTATGGCATTCAAAAAAGAACGACCTGATAGGTTTCTATAAATTCACTGAACTTCCTGATAACCCTCCGAAGCTAACTTCTGTTTCAGATGACCACAAGCTTGCATGGTTCATCCCTGATTATGGCATCGGTTCCGGCGGTCATCTTAATATCTTTAGGATGATTCACAATTTAGAGAAAATTAATATATCATCAGATATATATATAACTGAAGCCAGCCAATGGGGGGAGTGATGCGAAAAAGGTTATTAATGAGCACTTTTTTTCCTTTGAAATCAAATGTAAATATCATTAAATCAACAGAGATAGATAGTATCAAGCATAACTATGATTTAGCAGTCGCCACATCATGGCAGACCGCATATTATGTCAGAGCTTTCAGTAATTGCCGTAAAAAAAGCATATTTTGTACAGGATTTCGAACCCTACTTCTTCGCAAAAGGGAGCAATTACTTTTTTCGCTGAGGAGACCTACAGGTTTGGATTTTATGGGATAACTGCCGGAGAATGGTTAAAAGAAAAGCTTACCAGTGAATACGGCATGCAGTGTGAATCATTTGGGTTCTCTTATGACAAAGACCTATATACTTTTCGTAAGCGTGAAGCAGACGGGGTTAAAAGAGTCTTCTTCTACGCACGCCCTCCAACTGAAAGGCGTGGTTTTGAACTAGGTATGATGGCTCTGAATAAATTATGCGAAAAGTATCCTGAAACAGAAATTGTCTTCGCAGGCTGGGATATCTCTAATTACGAAATACCTTTCAAGCATAAAAAATGCAGGAGTAGTCAGTATAGATAAGCTCTGCGATATATACAGTATGTGTGATCTTGCACTCATTATTTCGTTTACCAACCTATCGCTTCTTCCTTTAGAGGTTTTAGCATCAGGATGCCCTGTTGTCACAAACAAAGGACGCAATAATGACTGGATAGACAATGACAATATGTTTATTTATTCTGAAATGGATATAAATTCGCTTGCAAACACTATGGAACAGGTGCTAAACAAAGATATAGATGTTACTCCTTATCTTGAAAGAGCATCAAAATACCTTTCGACAGCCTCTTGGACAAAAGAAGCTGACAAGGTAAATAATACTATAAAGGATCTGCTTAAGTGAAAGAAATAACCCTCATGGGTTTTGGGTATTTAGGCTTTCAAGTCTATCGTAAACTGAAAAAAGATAACTATAGAATTCGAATCGTTTCCCCAAAGACATGGTATCATTCGCTCTTAACGGAAGAAGATGACAGTGTCATCCTGAGCCCTCAGACTATGGATTGCAAGTCCGAATATTATCAGGTTTTAAGTAACTCTATCAAAAAAAAACTCAATCATAATTTACTCAATGGGCAGCATCAATGCTACAACCCCTTTTGAGGAACTTGAAACAGAATTAAACGGATATTATCAAGATTTTTTATCATACTATAAAAAATAGCTAACTCTGCTAATTGCTCTAACTTCATATTTTTTCTCTTCAGGAGGGACTATATATGGAGAAACAACCAAAGATTTTATTTCTGAATCTGATTCGCCAAACCCTGTCAATATTTATGGATTACAAAAAACTGGCATTCGAACAAATGTTAAAGATAAACAGAAAAGAGGGTGGATGCCTTATCTGATAGCTCGGATATCCAATCCTTACGGGGGGTATTGTTGAGCCCGGCAGAGAACAAGGGCTTATACCTGTTGTCCTAAGAAAATTAATTACTGACGACGTAATGGAAGCATGGGTTCCCCACAGTACAACGAGAGACTATATTCATGCTGACGATTTTGCTATAATTATAAATAGATTAATTGAAAATGACATAACTGATGAAACGTTCAATATTGCCAGCGGAATAGGGATTTCAAATGGCGAGATTTACAAACTATGCGAAAATATTATGGGAAAACAGCTTAAATTATCTTTAATAAAGAATAAAACAGCGACTATCCCTAGAAATGTATTAAGCATTAATAAGCTTAAAGAGATCGGCTGTTCCAGTATGACCATATCTTTTGCAGATGGGGTCAAAGAGCTGGCGGCTAAAATTGCTACTACTTAATCACGGAGAACTTTATGAAAGGAATTATACTGGCCGGCGGAAGCGGCACAAGGCTCTATCCGATTACAATTACAACAATTAAACAGTTACTGCCTGTTTATGATAAACCAATGATCTACTACCCTCTCTCCACTCTTATGCGTGCCGGGTGTGATGAAATACTCATTATTTCTACACCTGCAGACACTGAAAAGTTTGAACATCTTTTCGGAGACGGAAGCAGTCTCGGGCTCAAAATATCTTATAAAATTCAACCAGAGCCGAAAGGTATTGCACAAGCTCTTATCATAGGTGAAGAGTTCATAGGCAGCGACAGCTGCTGGCTTGTGCTTGGAGACAACATATTCTTTGGTTCCGGCCTTCAGGATATGCTCGAAGTAACATCTAAAAATACATCAGGAGCAACAGTATTCGGTTACTATGTCTCCGACCCTGAAAGATACGGAGTTGTGGAATTTGATGATGAGATGAAAGCTGTTTCAATCGAAGAAAAGCCTGAAAAACCTAAATCAAACTTTGCAGTCACCGGGCTCTACCACTACGACAGCAAATGCGTGGAAATGGCAAAAAAAATAGAACCTTCGCATAGAGGGGAACTTGAAATCACAACACTTAATAATATGTACCTCAACGCAGGCGAGCTTAATGTTAAATTGATGGGAAGAGGCTACGCCTGGCTGGACACAGGGACTCACGACTCTCTACTGGAGGCATCTGAGTTCGTAAAGGTAATAGAGACCAGACAAGGGCTGAAAATTGCCTGTATAGAGGAGATAGCTTACACACAAGGATATATTGATAAAAAAACAATTACTTAAACTGTCTGAACCTCTTGCAAAAAAAACAGAATATGGTCAATACTTAAAAGAAATAGCTGGAGAAGAGTAATGCCTTTTGAGTTTATACAAACCAATATCCCTGACGTGATACTCATAAAACCGCGAATCTTCAGAGATGACAGAGGTTTCTTTATGGAAACCTATAAATATTCCGAGTTTGCTGCAAATGGCATCGAAGAGCATTTTGTACAGGACAATCAGTCAAGATCAACCTATGGAGTTTTACGTGGTCTGCATTATCAACTCACTCCGAAAGCTCAGGGCAAGCTTGTCAGATGCTTATCCGGCAAGATATTAGATGTTGCTGTAGATATTAGACAGGGCTCTCCTACTTTTGGTCAATGGGTCAGCCAGGAGCTTTCCGAAGAGAATAAGTATATGTTCTATGTGCCTGTGGGTTTTGCTCATGGTTTTTTCTGTACTGTCTGAAACCTGTGAAGTTCACTATAAAACTACAGATGAATATTCACCTGAACATGAAAGGTCCATAATCTGGAATGATTCTGACCTGAATATCAATTGGCAGGTTACTACTCCGGAGCTGGCAGATAAAGACAAACAGGCTCCGGCATTTAAACATGCAGAATTTAATTTCTTTTACGGGTAAAAAATGACTAATGATAGACATTCTCATTCCTGTCTATAACTCTGCAAGATATATAGATCAACAGTTTGAATCTCTATTTCAACAGACTATACAGGATTTTAAATTAATCATTAGTGACGACTGCTCTACTGACAATACCATTGAAATCATTTCTGAGTGGCAAAAAACGCTATCCAGATAGAATTATAATCCTGAATGGAAAGCCAAACAATATTGGGGTGTCACAGAATATTAATCAGTTGCTTGCCGTAAGTTCTGCTGATTACACCATGTTTTGCGACCACGATGACGTATGGCTGCCAAATAAAATTGAGATAACACTCAACAAAATGCTTGAAGCAGAAAATGAAAATGCCCAGAACTTACCTATTTTGGTTCATACAGACTTAAAAGTTGTAGATGAAAACCTTAATACCCTCTGCTCATCATTTTTTCGATTCCAGAATATCAACCCTACAGCAGGAAATACTCTTTCCAGACTGCTTGTCCAGAATTGCATAACTGGCTGTACGGTTTTAATAAACAAAGCTCTAAGAGAAAAAATAGGAACTATCCCGGATAAAGCCTTAATGCATGACTGGTGGGCCGCTCTGGTGGCATCTATTTTTTGGCAAAATTTACTTGGTAGATGAACAGACAATACTGTACAGACAGCACTCTAATAATGCTGTTGGAGCTAAGAACTCATCAATCACAGATATTTTATCTAAAATTTCATCCAGAGAATATAAGCAGTCAATCGACAGACTTTTTTTTGTGCAATCTGAAATACTACTAGACAACTACCGTGATACAATGAATGCGAAAGATGTCAAAACTGCTGAAAAATTCATGAATATACGAGGGATGAATTACATCTCGAAAATACGCACGATAATTCAATATGGCTTTTATAAACATGGATTTATGCGTAATGCAGGTCTCTTCTTTTTTTATATAACTATATATAAGACTGTCTAAATAACCCGGCCTCAGATAGTAAGTCAATTTATTTACTAAAAAAGACTACCTGTCAATCTGGACAATTTTGAAAAAAACAGCATTAATTATTCTGAGTATTTTTTTTCTGCCGTCAGGGAGAGTATTATAACTTTCCACTAAGAGTAACTGCCTAAAACCATCTAATTCATTTCTATGCTCGTCAATAATTTGCAACAGTTCCTTCTGGGTACGTTGCAGCTCAGCTATTTGATTTGTTGTTCCTGTATGATAGCCAAAGACATCATCTGCAATATAATAATCACTAGTTTTAATGCTTGCCCATCTTTCATCGGCATAAAACCTATCAAGCACTGGAAGAATCTGACCTAAGTTATAGCTGTTCTGCTTGTATCTCCTCAAAGCTGCTATATAATCTTCATCTAAAACATATGACTGGAAATTTTTTATCAACTTTCTTATATTCCTCTGCTTCTTTAGCAGATATTGACAATTCACTAAAAAACCTCTTCCATCGTAACTTTAAAACTATTGCGCAGTTTCACATAGTCTGACATATAGAAATAGTAAACAGCTCTGAATAAGGCAAACTTAAGAGGCAGACAACTTTCGAAAAGCCACTCTTGGTCTATAAGTGTAAGTTTTTCGCCATTCACATACACATTACTGAAGATTAAATCTATTGAACTTTTGGCCATGAACTTGTCAGTGGATGCTATAACATCTATATCTACACCATCCAATAACCAACTCTCACTTTCTGCTATGACCAATTCCTCGGTACATTCATAACAGCAAGCCAAGCTTTCAGCAAAATTTTTTAATAATGTTCAGATAACCATCCCTGTCCCCTTCTGATAGTTTTTTCAAGAAGTTGCTCTGCTAAGGACTCACCTGCTGCAAACTCGAATGCAAGACTGTTTTCCGTGAGTTTTTTCGGAACAGGGCAGTTGATAATATCATTTCTCAATGTCGATTGCAGATACTCATGGTTGGCTTTCAATCTTTCTATATGTTCCACAGCATCATGCACAAGAGCCAACTTGATCACACAATCTTTATATATATCAGTTTTCACCCAATACTTTCTCTTCCTTTCTCTACTCGCAGAACTAAATATCGGTTTATCTTGAGTATCCTCACCACATATGACAAGAAACGAATTCGCTGTATCTTCATACATCCTATTCTTTATAATATTCTCATACACTAAAGTCTCATCCATGGTAACGAGCCTTGGCCTGTCATAATTCGGAGCGACCTGAAGCATTGAGTTTTTTTTCAGGAAGCTTATACTCACTGAAAATCTCGACAGGAAGTTTGTAATCCGGATGAGGATAATAAAAGCTAAATTGATGGAAACCGCTGTCTTTAATGAGTGAACTTAATTCTCTTCTGCCGAATGTCTTCACATTGCTGTTGTTTATATATCCTTCCAGCCCTTCCATCAGATTTCCTGTATGGTCTTCCCCCCCCGCTCCTGCTATATATTTAAGCCCCATGCGATTCTCTATAGCAATAAAAAGGATACCATCTGGTTTTAGGTACTGTTTTATCTTTTCCAGAAAGTTCCTATACGGATCAGTACCACTAATAAAAGCTCCTGCATATTCCAAAACACCGATCAAAGTAACATAGTCGAATTTTTTCCTCTATCCTGATATCTTCAAAATTACCTATTAATATCTCAAGGTTATCAGCGTCAGGGTATCTGGCAGCTATGATTTCAGCCCTCTGCTTAGAAAGCTCCATAGAGACCACTCTGTCACATTTCTCGGTTAAAAGCCTGTGATAGCTCCACAACCAGCCCCAATCTCAAGGACATTGCCTGATTTATTAAAAGGATACCATTCCAGAATATTTCTTCTTACAGAAGTAAGATGGTAGTAAACAGGCCATCTATCATCTATCTTTACGATATCATCTAAGTCTTTACCCGATGAGACCATCTGAAATAATTCTTTTTCGATATCACCGTCAGAGTAGAGGTCTGTTCCTTTATAGAATGTTTCGTTTATTAATGGCATTAATTGCTCCCTTTAACTATACTCACTTCACTTTTCAAGTCATAAAAAACCTACAAAAGGGATATCATTAACAACTTCAAAAAAAAGTAATATATCGTATAGCCTATGATACACATCTATGCCGTTCTTCCCGAAACCGGTACAACCCAGTGAAATAGAAAATGAGCCGCCTTGTATATTTAGAACTTGTCTGAAAGTCACAGTAACTTCCTCTCCTTTCTCAAACCAGCCGGATGCCGATTTCTTCATATATGAATTAGTCCCTGTAATTTCAAGCCCTTTTAAATTTTTTAATAGTAAAAGCAAAAAATCGGATTCTCTATCTTTTTTTTATTAAACCTTATCTTCATTACGACATCAAAAGCTTGCCCGTTTATCAGAGTTTGTGTCGGCAATCCTTTTATATCAAATAAACCATAGTCGTATATTTCTGCATGTTTTTTCGCCATATTCAAGATGTTCTTTATTAATACTAAAGTTTAAGTGCATCAGTTTTTTTTCTGAGTTGATTGTTTATCAGGGGCAACATGTCTGGTTGATTCTATTTCATATTGATTCTTATTATAACAGTCAGATAGTATCTGTTTGTATGTATCAACAACATCTTTTGGTTTCCCTTCTACTATCTTTTTGCCTGAATCGAGCAAAATAGCTTTATTACAGTAGTGAACAATAGTATCCAGTGAGTGACTAACAAAAAAGAATTGTTTTACCGGCCTTTTGAAACTCTTTAAATTTATTGTAACACTTTGCCTGAAAGTTCATATCTCCGACAGCGAGAGCCTCATCAATAATCAGTATTTCGGGATCTACACTTATAGATACTGCAAATGCCAAACGTACAAACATCCCACTCGAATACATTTTCACCGGTTGATTTATAAATTCACCGATATCGGCAAAAGAGATAATATCATCAAGTTTTTTTTCACTCATCTGCTCCCTTGTAAATCCCATTACTGAGCCGTTGAAAAATATATTCTCCAAACCCGACATTTCCGGGTTAAACCCAGCCCCAAGTTCAAGCAGAGCAGCAATACGTCCATTTGTAATCACGTCGCCCGAGCTCTGGGTAAGAACACCGGTGATAATCTTAAGAAGTGTCGATTTGCCTGATCCGTTTCTTCCGATAATACCAACAGTTTCACCTTTTTTGATATCAAAAGAGACTGATCCTAGAGCCATAAAATCAGTATGGTGTTTCTTGCGAGTAAGACTGACTGCTTCCTTCACTCTATTAACGCTCTTGTCATAGAGCTTATAGTATTTCGTTAGGTCATTAACCTGTATTGATGATTTTGAATTCAACTTAACCCCTATAAATCTTTTGGGCCATCAAAGTATCATATTCCTTGGCTTTTCTGCTGATGATCCCTAGTAATATCCAATACAGCACATCGACAGAGAAATTAAAACCAGTAATACCTACAACAAGCTTTCCACAAAAAAATATAAAAAAGATAACATAATATACTGAATCTATTTTATCGATATGAGCAATATGAACGCAATATTTAATAACTATGCTTATCATATTAAGGATATATATAATAAAAAACAACAACGCCATACTGCAAAAAAAATATTCAAGTAAGAAAGATGCACATAATGTTGCAGTAGGGAGTATTTACCAGAATATGCCGTCCAGCTGAAACTCCAGCCATATCCCATTCCGCTAAATAAATGATAAGCCTTTGTATCGAATAACTTCCAGACTTCTCGTATTTCGATCGAACGTCCGCTTGTTGCCAAATCCCAGTCAAAATCATCAGAAAAAATATTTAACTGATTAAGCTTGCTGATAAGATTGCCAATAAGGGGTATGTCTACATCACTATAAATGTTAGATATATACATAAGACCTATAAACAAAGAAAAAAGCAACGATCGTAACAAGAAAAAATATTTAATACTATTTTTTTTGCTGCTGTATCTCAAGAAATAGAGTGCAGTAACAACCAACACTCCCAGATATACACCTCTCTTCCCTGATGCTAAGACTATTATAATTGTCAACAAGACTCCTAGCAGTTTTCTATTTATTAGAAAATATGCCAGGCATACCAGCATGCCCTCACAAGCATACCCTAAATACTGTACTCTACCGGTCGAAAACCCCCAAAGATATACAACAATGCCTATCGCATTAATAACTAATGTTAAATAGACAAATACTTTGATATATTGCTCCAACTGAGATTCAGAAAAAATCACTTGAATAAAAAATCGTAATAAATAACCAATGAAAACAAAGCGACAAATAGATGGGATGCAAAATACCGAACCTCAAAACCCGTCAGAAAGCTGACGAACACGCCCTGAAAAAAAACCATAAACAACAACAATAAACCAAAGCTATCAGGTACTTGAATTTTCTTCTTACTTATAATACTGATTATAGAAAGGACAGTAATAAGCGGATTAACCACTTTGATTATCTGGCTATTCCAAAAAAAAGCCAAAACCTCGCACCACTACAATTATTGCAGAAAGAGCATTATATATAATTGTAATTTTGAATATGAGTGAACTCATCTAATAAGCCTGCTCTTTTCTATTTGTGTCAATTCATCACCTGTGTGGATTATATGATAACTATAATAATTACAGCTTGTAGTATACACCTGTTTCAACAGAATCCATCGCCAGACAAGAAGCCTTTGAAACTTCAATTATTTGCTCGAATGGAATAGGGGAGGTTTCCCCCCTTTTCAGTGGCTTTGACAAATATCTCCACCTCGCTCTCATGCCCTTTATCCTGCTTCATAGAAGACTTGTTTATACTCACTCCAAAACCTTTTAATGCCTTAAAATTATCTAACAGTATTACTTTCCCTTCATAAAAAAACTTCTACACGCTCTTTCGGATAGCCTTTATTCCCATTACCTAAATAGTGAATAGCAGCCACAGAGCCATCCGCAAAACGAAGATTAATTGAACCCTTATCATGATCAGTCTGAGTATGCCCTTTTGTGCAGAAAGTCTGAACACCTTCGATAGGAGAATCTGCAAGATACCTCGCAAGGTCAATAAAGTGGCAACCTTCCTGAATTAAGCGTCCACCGCCCACAAGTGGATCAAACACCCAATGATTGTCAGGCAACAGCCCGGCATTCACTGTGATAATGATATTGACAGGTTCAGTTCTGGTATTTAAAACATCTTTCATCTTCACGGCAAAAGGAGAAAAAACGTCTATTAAACCCCACCATTACAATCCCTTTAGAATTCTTATAAACCTCTTCAATTGCAGTTATTTCATCCATAGTAAGAGCCAAAGGCTTCTCTACGAAAACATTTTTTATCTCTTTTTTTTAAACACTCTTTAACCAAAGAGGCGTGAGAATCGGATCTCGTGGCAACAAAAAACCGTGTTTATATCTTCATTATCCAGCACTTCCGAATACTCAGAAGTAGTAACATCAAAACCAAACTTGCCGGCTACCTTAGCTCCATCAAGCCCTCCTGTACTGGCGACAGTGTGAAGTTTTGCTCCCGTTTTTGAAAGTGCAGGGATCAATACCATTTTTGCAAAGTTCCCGACACCTATAAAGCCTGCAGTACATGGTTTCTTATCAGAAGAGTGCTCAGCATTAATAATTTTCTTGCTGAGCTTTTCGGCATATTTATTATACTCAAAGACCACACCAAGGTTCTGCCCGCCCAGCAGCTCTTTATAAGCATCCGGTGCATCGCTGAAATTCACTCTTTTTGATATAAGTCCTTTCATGTCCAGCTTGCCTGCGGACATCATGTCCAGTACAGCTTCAAAGTTTCTCTGAGCAGTCCAGCGAACATACCCTATGGGATAATCAAACCCTTTTGCTTCATAGTTATCATCATATCTACCTGGTCCGTACGAACTGGAAACTGAAAAGCTCAGCTCTTTTTTCATAAAAAAAGAGCTCTTGGGACATCTATCGGAACAACCCCCCACAAGAACTATTCGCCCGCGAGTACGGCACATCTTCGCTCCGTTAACCAACGGGTCACTACTCTTAGTGGATGCAGTCAATAAAACACCATCAACTCCACGACATTTAGAAAAAAGTATTTACTGCTTCTAAATATGATTCCCCTTCTCTGGCAATACACCCTGTAGCTCCATATTTTTTCAGCAAGTGCAACCTTTTCTGGGTCTATATCTATACCTATAACCTTGCAGCCATTTGCTATTAATAACTGAACTGCAACTTGACCGATAAGACCGAGACCTATCACAGCAACATATTCTCCAAGTTCAGGAGAAAGCAGTCTCATTCCTTGCAAAGCAATTGAGCCTACAACAGTAAAAGTTGCAGATTCGTCATCCACATTATCCGGAATTTTTACACTAAGGTTTTTGGGCACACGTACAACTTCACTATGAGGACCGGCACATAATACCCTGTCACCCGCCTGAAACTCTGTAACATTAGCTCCCGTATCAACCACTATACCTACATTGGAGTAACCAAGAGGTATTGGCTCTGCCAGTTTTGATCTTACAGCATCAACTGTGGTTAATAACCCGTCCGTTTTGACCTTTTGAATAACCTGTTTCACTTTATCAGGCTGCTGCCTCGCTTTATTGATAAGTGATGCCCTTCCAAATTCCACAAGCATCTTTTCTGTGCCCACAGAAACTAAGCTTTTATTAGTCTCTACAACAATACTATTTGAACTTACTGTCGGAGCGGGCACATCCACAAACTTTACTTCACCTGATTGAAAATCCTGAACTAACTGTTTCACAAAACCCCTCCGAATTGATCTTTCCATACTTCTATACATAAAATACTAAAGATTGTATAAGTTGCGTCTACTTTTCCCGCATTATTATCTTCAATCAGCTGCCAGACTGCATTGTAATCAAAAAATACCACCGCCCTCCAGCCTTTGTCTGCTCAAATATTTTTCAAGCAGTGGTCTTAAGTCCTTTTTAATCCATGTTCTTATAGGAGCACCAAAGCCAGTCTTTGGTCTGTATATTACCTCATGCGGCAGATATCTTTCTGCAACTTTTTTGAGTATCCATTTTGTTTCGCCATTTCTAAGCTTCATATGTGGAGGCAGCTTTGCTGAAAATTCAACCACCTTCTCATCAATATACGGGACTCTTACTTCCAGAGATTTCTGCATACTGGATTTGTCAGTATAGTTCAAGTTGTGATCAATCAGAAAATGCTTATTGTCAAGAAACAACATCTTATCCAGACTATCAACTTCACCTGTCAGGATACCAAGTGTCTCCTCCAGTCTGGTCAACGGATCATACCCCTTGAGTTCTGTCTTCATTCTATCTGAAAAGAGACTGAACTTTATATCTTCCTCTATCCATGAAAAATAGCTTGCAATTCTTCTGTTCATGCCTTTATCAAGGTTATAAGCATATTTACGTAATTTTCTGAACCTATGGTTGCTAGTATTAAGCTTTTTTACACACAGATGCGATAGATCTTCTTATTACAACAGGCAGCTTCATCATTTTTTTTATCATATTCAAGAGCTATATGCCTGCGGTATCCGGAAAAGAAATCATCCCCGCCGGCACCAGATAAAAGAACTTTATAGCCGCAATCAATAGCCTTACCGGCTATCATCATAGCATTAATCGGAGCAGGATCTGCCTCTGGCTCATCTAAAATATATGGGAGCGATTCTATATACTGCATGAGATCACCGGAGGTTACAGATATTTTTTTCCAAATCAACATCAAGATACTCTGCCACTAATTCAGCATAGTACAAATCATTAACAAATCCTTCATCGTCAATATTATCTACATCTATGGTAAAAGTTCTAACCGGAGCATCTCCGGATATTTTTCTCATATAAGCAACAATGAGGCTGGAGTCTAAACCGCCTGAAAGAAACGACCCCAGAGGCACATCACTCATCATCTGATTTCTGACAGAATCCTCAAGTATTTTATCAAGCATATCAATTGCTTCTTCGTCAGAAATATCATAATACTCGCCTTTATAACCCACTTCATAAAATTGCCACTTATCGGTCAACACTCCATTGCGAATTACCATGCCGTGCCCCGGCTCCAGTTTATGTACATTTTTTAAACATTGTTCTTGGAAAAGGGGTCCATAGAAATGTCATATAGTCATTTACTGCATTGACGTCGATATCTCTTGGCAAGTCTTCATATTCTGAAATAGCCTTCAATTCCGAGGAAAACAGAAAAAAAATACCATCCAGTAAGGCATAATATAATGGTTTTATACCGTAGTGATCTCTGGCAAGGAATATCTCATCTTTAGCTTTATCGTATAAAGCGAAGGCAAACATACCCCGCAACCGATTCAGAAGCCCGTGCCCCTCCTCTTCGTATAGATGAAGGATGACTTCGCTGTCGGTATTGCTGATAAATGAATGATTTTTTTTCTCGATAAGTTCCTGTCGAAGCTCAAGATAATTATAAATCTCACCGTTAAATACTAAGACAAGTGACTCATCTTCATTAAACATAGGCTGATGTCCCGAAGGTGACAAATCTATTATTGAAAGTCTATTGTGTCCAAGGGAGACATTCTTCTGTTCATTTTCCCAGATACCGAAATCATCCGGGCCTCTATGAGCAGTGACGTTCTTCATCCTCTCCAGTAACTTATCATCACTAATTCCGCTAAAACCATATATGCCGCACATTACTAGCTTATCTCTTTCTTTACTATAGCTATGACCCTTTCAAGATCATTATTCGTCATAATACTGCCAGATGGCAGACACAATCCAGTATTAAACAGGTTTTCTGAAATGCCATTAAGCTTAGCTCTGTTTTTTCTTGAATACGGGCTGCATATGCATGGGTTTCCATAGTGACCTCGCTTCAATATTATCATTCTTGAGAGCCATAATAATTTTTTTTCGGTTCAATACTGTCAAGAGTAATAGTTGTCAGCCACCTGTTACCTCTTGTTCCAAGCAATTCCGGCATAAACTTTACTTTATCTGATGCCAGCTCAGAAACATAGATATCAAATATTTCCCTACACCTTTTGACACGTTCATCAATGACTTCCATCTGCCCTACACCAATAGCGGCCAGAACATTACTCATGCGATAATTATACCCAACCTCTTCGTGCTGATAGTACTCATAATCTTCTTTTGCCTGTGTGCTTAGAAACTTTGCTTTATTGATGTATGCTGCATTATCGGAGACAAGAACTCCACCACCGCTTGTGGTAAGTATCTTATTACCGTTAAAAGAATAGATACCCAGATCACCGAATGTTCCAGTGTGTTTATTATCATATGTGCAACCTAATGACTCTGCAGCATCTTCTACAAGCATTACACTATACTTTTCACATATAGCCTTTATTTCTCTGAGCTTTGCCGACTGACCGTATAAATGAGTCAGAATAAGAGCTTTAGGCATCTTTTCGCCATTAGTCTGTCTATAATTAAGCTCAGCTTCCAATAGAGCAGGATCTACACACCATGTTTCAGCATCACTATCCAGAAAAAACTAATTCAGCACCCATATGATGTGCTGCTGCAACTGATCCTATGAACGTGAAAGTGCTGGCAAGGATAACATCACCCGCCCGCACACCTATTACATGCATAGCAAGATGCAAAGCAGCAGAGGCACTAGTGACAGCTAATGCATTTTTTTGCTCCTGTATAGCTCTTGACGGCAGATTCGAATTTGTCTAAATAGTCTCCTCTTGGAGCAATATAATTAGAGTCAAAAAACATCTTTTACATACTCAAGCTCTTTCCCCGACATATGTGGAGGTGAAAGAAATATTTTATCCAACTCACAACCTCTTTTTTAGTATTTTAGCAGGGACACCTACTATAGTATTATTCTCATTAAAGTCAGAAACAACAACAGCTCCTGCTCCTACGATATTACCGCATCCAAGGCTTACTCCTTGTCTTGCACAGCAGCCTATTCCCATATGTGTATAGGCTCCTATTGTAACAGTACCCGCAAGTGTTGCTCCGGGAGATATATGTGCAAAGTCACCTATTTTATTATCATGTTCAATTATGCAGCCAGTGTTTAAGATTACGCCACGCCCAATCTCCGAACCTGAATTCACCATCACACCGGACATAATAACTGTTCCTTCTCCAATCAAAGTATCTGGAGACACGACAGCACTTGGATGCATTATCACAGGGAGAACCCCTCCGGCATTCAATATCCTCTCTGCCACTTTCTCTCTGACATAATTGTCCCCAATGCCAAGAGCAAAAGCGACACCGGCAGCATCCTCAATATCAGATAACTGGATGATTCTCCTGTTGCGAATAGTCTCTCCGGCTTTATTATCATCAATGAATGCAGCAACATTATAACCCGCTGCAACGGCAGCATCAAAGATGACCTTACCGTGGCCGCTCGCACCAAAAAATGTAAAGATCAGTTGTTCCCATTAAATTTATCCACTGTAACACGTCCAGCTTGTGAAACATCTGATCTCTTCAATATTTTCATAGCTGTCTGTATCATTATTTTTATATCTAAAATAAATGATTGATTGTCCACATACCAAACATCCATTTCAAACTTTTCTTTCCAGGATATTGCATTTCGCCCGTTCACTTGTGCCATACCTGTTATTCCGGGTCTGACATTATGTCTTCTACGCTGATCTTCGTCGTATAAAGGTAAGTATTCCATAAGCAAAGGTCTGGGACCTACAAGCGACATGTCACCTTTGAGCACATTAAAAAAGCTGAGGCAACTCATCAAGACTGAGTTTTCTTATAACCGAACCAACAGCAGTCATCCGCTCTTCGTCTGGCAGAAGCACACCATTCAAATCATACGCCTCCTTCATAGAACGGAATTTATACACATTAAAAGGCTTTTCATCTCTGCCGGGGCGCATTTGCACAAAGATTGCCGGACGACCCAATTTCACAATAATGACCAGATAGGTAATTGCAATTAAAGGAGAAAGTAAAATAATCATAGTTAATGATACTGCAATATCAAAAAAGTCTTTTCAAAACTCCTCCATAAGCTTTCTACTGAGCTCACCAGCGATTTTTTTCACGTTCGAAGTGCTCGATGACATAATTATATCCGGCCTCACCATCAGCATTGAGCTTCTCTCGATCATTGTAGTATGTTTTCACCGCTTCAACAATAGCTTTGCTATCGCCTGAAGGAACACACAAACCACCGCCGGATTTTTTCTATTACATCTTTTATTACCCCTCCTATAGCCAGTATAGTTGGTTTTTTTTGCGGCCATATAATCAAAAACTTTATTAGGGTAAACAGTTTTGAATAGCTCGATATCTTTCAAGGTCGCTATACAAACATCAGATGCTTTAAGGACGGCAGGCACTTCGGTTTTACTCACAGGCGGCAGGAAAACAAGATTGTCCAGCCCTTCTTTCCTACATTGCTCAGCATACTCTTTACCTTTCATTCCACCGCCTATAAATAAAAAAGAAAATCTGAGGATAATCTTTTCGCAGTATCCTGGCTGATTCAATTATAGATTCAAGGTCATTAGCAACACCCATATTGCCAGTATAGGACACAACAAACCGTTTTTTTTCCGCATTAATACTTTTTTTTCGAAATTCCGCTCCTGCATTATCTTCAATATTAAAATCACTTGAAATAACACCATTAGGAATAAAAATAATATTACCTGAATCCACATGCTTTGAAATAAAAGGTATAAAGCCCGGAGAGTTCACCATTATTCGATGTGCTCTTTTATAAACAAACTTCTCCAGAACTCTAAAAAACACTTAGGATAAACTTACTTTTCACGACTCCAAGCTCTTCGGCAAAATCCAACCAGAGGTCACGCACTTCAAAAAAAAGCAGTTTTTTTTCTTTTGACAATACTCAACAGTGCACTGGTAATTGATTGAAATAAAGGTGGCGATGTCGCCCATATAACATCTACATTCTTGACTTTTAACCCTTCAATGAAGGATGTAAGAGAAAAAAGTTAAAAAACGATAAAGCTCTGAATAGGATATTAACATGCACAAAGGCAGGAGTTTTGGCATAAATGATCTCTATCCCTTCTCTTATCTCGTGCTTCTTATTTATTTTTTTTACCGGAAAGATAGTCAACATCACTTGCTACGACTGTCACTTTATGTCCCATCTTAACCAAATACTTAGCTAACTCATAATGTCTTGTGCCACCACCCCGTTCCGGCGTCACAAAAAATCTGATGCATCAGCAATATGTGCATAATAAACCTCTTTTAAACTCTGGAAAAAAACTGTCTTAAACTCCGCCGCCCCGTTAGTCTCTATATCGAATCTAATATCAAGGCACTCTTTCTTCTCGCCATAGTATCTGGAATACCAGCCGCGAATGTCATTTTTTATTTGACGAACCTCGATCGATCGAAAACTTAAAAGCCTCATTGGCGGTAACTTCCATTTTGATGCTCTTCCCTTTATCCGTGCTAAAGGTTATGCTAACCTTCTTCTCTTCTTCAGTTATTTCATGAGCAAAGTCGCAATATGCCAATGCAGAGTAACCAGTCTTTTTATATCAATACTGTTTACAAGATCAACAACTGAAATGAAACCTTTCTCATTTTTGACACTTCTTTTATGAACTTGACCTTTGTATAGACGACCATAACCAAAGTGTTCTCCGGATATGCAGTTTTCCGACTCGACAGTCATCTTAGATTTGGACGGATAAAGCCATTTAAAACGACGATAAAGCAGCATTTGATCCTGTCCATCTATTGTCACCGTATTATGAGATTTTGTACCCATAAAATATTTGTGATACTCAAGCTCATCATTATACATATACGAGCCGCCATCTATAGCAATCTCTTCCCCATCAATAAAAATCACAACACTATTTTGGTCAGACTGGCCAAAACGATCTTTAGGAGTGCCGCAACGGAAAAAAAACAAAACTGTCATCATTTTCACGAAGAACTTTTACGCCTGTATCAGGGAAACTGCTCTCCATAGGCAGTCTTTTTTGTTCACCCGCTAAAGCATCGGGACCAAAAAAGCCAAAAAAAGCTCTTCATCCCAACAACCCAGTTCAAACACTCTATTGCCTCCTAAGACATAAGACAAGCCTGTCACAATGGGTCTGTAATCATTAAAATCGCAAGATGTAAAAGGAGCTAACATTGCCCCGTCATTTGCTCCCCAATTTGGAAGCTTACCATCAGGCAGATTCATACATCCTGACAAGAAACTGCACGAACGACTAAAAAAAACGTCGGTGATCTTCTCATACGGTATATGTTCATCATTATTTTTTTGCTATGATATAACACCAAAGATAATAACTGAGAGCCAGTCGCTGATAGCTAAACGACAATTGACAATAACCACCGTCATTATAGAACTGATTCATACATGCTTTACTGAATAAAACCTTAGCAGCACGCTTCTTAAGCTTATTAAAATTTGGCATGAAAGGGAAAAGCAGACCTGCAATATAGACTCCCAGAGCTTCACCGATTAAATGGTTATTAGTCACTGCATGTTTTGCATAATCGATATTGTTATCTATAAAAATAGTATGGAGATATAGCTGTTTCAGGAAAAGCTGAAAGAATTCTTCATCAATCCGTTCAGAATCTTTAAATATGTATAATGCCTGTATCCATGCCAGAATACGAATAGCTGCCTCTTGCCCATTATACCAGTTCACGCCTTTCATAGGAGGATTTGCTGCATCCCAAGATTCTACCTGAGATTTAAAAAAAATCAGCATATTTATCGTCCCCTGTAAGCATATACGCTCTGACAGCTTTATGTAATTGAGGAAATCTATTCGGTTCCCACGGCATTTTAATATCGCCGCAATCATTTTCGTACCTGTGAACAGTATTCGCAGAAACATCGGACGGCCATTCTATGTCTCGCTTGGGATTATAGTGCCACCTATATGGCGAACCAAAATCTGCAATCCATCCAGAAAAAACACTTAATTTTCCCATCGATAGCATCATCAGCTTCTTTTAGAATGATTCTCTTTTGCTCCTCGGAAAAGATATTATTATATTCTTTTCTATGGACGAACTCCCCTCCAAGCATCGGCTTTATTTCTGTTTTTTTTCCAGATGTCAAAAGTCATCTTAAAATCGGGAATAGCTGAAGGAAGCCTTTTAGAGGCATCTCTTATCCCAAGCCTTTTAGAAAATTCATACCACACTCTGTAAGCAGTACGTGAAAAACCCAAAAGCCTTAATTCCTCGATAATATATTTTATTTCCATTATTCAATAACACTCTTTTTTTTATTAACCATATATATAACGGAGCATACAACAATAACTCATTTTTTTGTTTGTTTTGTCAATATTCATATATGGTATAAATTGTTTGACTTTTTTATCGTTATAGTAGGATTATTAAAGTGACTATGTCAGGTTAATAATCCTTGGCATCAATTAATTATTAAAAAAAATCAGGACTAAAGAATACTATGCTTAATAACAAGGTTATCTTAATCACAGGTGGAACAGGCTCGTTTGGTAAAAAAAGCGACAGAGTATATTTTAAAAAAACTATAAACCAAAAAAAACTTATCATATTCAGCAGAGATGAATTCAAACAATTTGAAATGGCTCAAAAAATTCAGTATCGAAGAATACCCATGTATCAGATACTTTATAGGAGACGTCAGAGACAAAGATCGTCTTATGAGAGCTTTTCAGGATGTTGACTATGTGATACATGCTGCAGCACTTAAGCATGTTCCTGTTGCTGAATACAACCCGTTCGAAGCTATTCAGACAAACGTTATAGGTGCAGAAAATGTAATTAATGCCTCGCTGGACACAAAAGTCAGCAAGGTTGTAGCACTCAGCACAGACAAAGCTGTCAGTCCTATTAACCTTTACGGTGCGACTAAGCTTTGCTCGGATAAAATGTTTGTTGCTGCAAATTCATTCGGCGGGACAGACAAAACTATATTCTCTGTTGTAAGATATGGAAACGTCATCGGCAGCCGAGGCAGTGTTATCCCATTCTTCAATAAGATTAAACACACGGGAAAACTCCCGATAACTGACCCAAGAATGACAAGATTCTGGATTTCACTGGAGCTTGGGGTTCAAACAGTTATAGACGCATTCAGCAATATGGTGGGCGGTGAAATATTCGTACCAAAGATGCCAAGTACCTATATAACAGATTTAGCTGATGCTATCGGACCTGAATGTGAAAAAAGAAATTATTGGCATTCGCCAGGGGAAAAGCTCCATGAAGGACTCATTTCCAGAGATGATGCAAGGAATACTATCGACCTTGAAAAAAAATACTATATTATAAAACCAGAAGCCCCTTATTTCAGAGAAAGATTTGCAAATATAGGCGGAAAACCTGTGGCAGATGACTTTGAATTCAGTTCCAACACCAATGAGTGGTTTCTCACTGTTGATGAGATCAAAGAGACTGTCAATAAATACCTCCCAGAAGATTAATTATGTCTAGGTTTATTCCATATGGAAGACAGTATGTCGACAATGCAGATATCGCAGGTGTCAATGATGCACTCACAAGTGATTGGCTGACACAGGGTCCAACTTGTGCAAAATTTGAAGAATTGGTAGCTAATTATCATAGTATCAAACGCGGCATTTTAGTTAGTAATGGTACTGCAGCACTATACATCCTAGCACAAGCCCTTGGGCTCAAAGCCGGTGATGAAGTAATTACAACCTCAATCACTTTTGCCGCCAGTGCGAATGCCATAAAGTACTGCGGTGCTGATGTGGTTTTTGCCGATATTGATCCTGTATCCTATAATATCTCACCTGAGTCCGTTACATCTCTTATTACAGATAAAACTGTCGGTATTATAGCCGTGGATTTGGCAGGCCAAATGTGCGATTTTGACAAACTTGGGAAACTTGCTGAAAAAACATAATTTATGGATTATAGAAGATGCTGCACATGCTGTAGGTTCTTTTGCTCAGTTCAAAGACGGCCGCTATGCTCCCGGCGGGCACCCTGCTGTAAACGGTGCAACTTTTTTCTTTCCACCCGGTAAAAACCATAACAACAGGCGAAGGCGGCATGATTGTCACCAATAACGACAAACTGGCTGATAAATGTGCCTTACTCAGATCACACGGGATAACTCGTGACGAAACTCTGATGGGGCAAAATGATGGTCCTTGGTATTATGAAATGCTCGAATTGTCATCGAACTATCGTCTTCCTGATATAAATGCTGCTCTTGGTATCACACAGATGCAAAAAACTTGATAGCTTCAAAGCAAAAAAGAAGAGAACTGTTTCAGAGATATCAAGAACTTCTTAGTGATATAACAGAAGTCATTCCGCCTACCGAAATTCAAGGTAGGGATAGCTGCTTTCACCTCTATATTCTTAGATGGAAGATGGACTTATTAAAAAATTTCCAAACAGGACTTATTCGATAAAATGCGTAACAAAGGGATTGGTGTAAATCTGCATTACATACCGGTATATAAGCTTCCTTTTTTTCAGAGACTCTATTAATGAGCAACCTCATTGTCCCGAGTCCGAAAGTTACTATAAAGAGGCAATGACACTCCCATTACACTTTAACATGGCAGATGACGATGTTGTATACATTGTGGATTGTATAAAGGAAATAATAAGCGAAAACTCATGAAAATTCTTATTGTAGGATTCGGTTCAATAGGTCGTAAGCATGCAGAGATAATTCAGAGGAATAATCTTGCTGACATATATATTGCCGAACCATTTCAGAGTTCACATGCCATTGCATCTAAAATATATGGATCAAATAAAGTTTTCCATTCCATACATGATGCCTTTAAAGCTAACCAGAGTTTTGACATAGCAATGGTCACGACCCCAACACATCTGCACATAACCACAGCAAAAGAGCTGACACAATATAACATAAAAGCACTCTTTATAGAAAAAACCTATAGCAGACAGCTTAGATGAAATTGACGAACTGCAAAAAACTGCTCAATGAAAAGGGCATAGTTTCAATGGTTGGATGCAATATGCGTTTCTACCCTACAATATCCAAGATTAAAGAGATCGTTGACAACGGAGAAATAGGCAGACCTATATTTGGTACTTTCCGATATGGTCAATACCTTCCGGCATGTCGCCTGATATAGATTACAAAGATAGCTATAGTGCATATAAAGAAAAAAAAGGAGGGGGGGGAATAATACTGGATGATATCCATGAAATAGACTTGGCTTGCTATTTCTTTGGCAGTCCATCCGGATTTAATGTCCTTGGAGGTAAGCTAAGTGACCTTGAAATGACTGCAGAAGATTTTGCTTCTATTAATATACGTTATGAAAGCGGTACTGTAGCTCACATACTAATGGATTATATCCATCCTCTCTACAGACGATCTCTGGAAATAGTCGGTACTGATGGTGCTGTCAGATGGAATGAAGACCATAACAAAGTCCTCATTAGCAAACATGGAAATATAGACTGGGCAGTTTCTTTTGAGTTGCAGGGCTACGACTATTATGATATTTACAGCAAACAGATGGAGTATATGATCAATTGCCTTCAAGGTGGGCTTGTACCAATGAATAGTATTGACCAAGCCAAACAAGTATTAAGCCTTGCACTTGATATACGCTATCAGGTATATCAACAAATGACTCAACAAGGAGAACCTAACAAAACTTAATGCTGACTATGTTTTTTTTGAACAGATAACATCTTTCTATGTATGGCACTATTGTTTAACAACTTTTAACAATACATTCTCAATAATATACGGAGACTTAAATGAATAAAAAAAGATAATTTTCAGAAAATAGTACAAAGAGCACTCGATTACTACGAGTTTTCTCTAAATCCATCAACTATGATAGGAATATTTCCTGACCACGTTGGCATTGAACCTACAAACTCATGCAACCTCAGGTGCATTCATTGCCACCATTCAGGCAGAGGTGACAAGTTTACAAAAAAAACTTGGCATCATGGATATGGATATTTATAAAAAAAGTCATCGATGAAATTAAAGACTTATCCTCAAGAATCACCCTTAACCAGCAGGGAGAACCGTTACTGCACCCTAATATTATGGAAATGATCGAATACGGGAAGAAAGCAGGTCTCTCAGTTAGTTTGCTTACAAATGGGACAAGGCTCACACCTGAATACACTGAGAAGCTCATTGAGCTTGGTCTTGATAGAATAGTCTTCTCATTTGATGCTATCGATAAAGAAACATATGAGGCCGTAAGGGTCAAAAGTGAGTTCCAGTCAACACTAAAAAAATGTACTCCATTTCATTAAGAGAAACTATGAAACAGGCAGAAAAAACATTTATATGTGCATCTATGGTTCTTTTTTTCTAAGACCAAAGACCATGTTGATGAATATAATGAGTACTTTAAATCGATGCCGGTGGATACCACATATAATAGTTCAATACTAACTATGGGCGGTTCTTCAAAAGTTTCCAGTGAGATTGATATGGATGTATTACGAAAAAAAATTCGAAGGGAATGAACCGATATGTAAAATTTCATGGGAGACTATAGTTGTAAACTGGGATGGAACCATCTCCCCTTGTCCTCTGGATTATAATGAAAGCCACGCTGTCGGAGATGTCCATGATGATAAACTCATTGACATATGGAATAGCGAACTATTTCAAAAATTCAGGCAGTGTCACCTAGACCATGATTTTACATGGATAGAAGAACAAGGAGAACTCTGCAGTGCCTGTAACGGAAGATATTTCCCTGACTATGATATGAGAAATCTTAAAAAAGATATCCCAGTTTACCTTACCAGACAAGCAACTGTTCATGCTCAAGATCTTTTGGATATATCAGAGGAATCACTGACAGAAGAACAGAAATATAAGAACCTCCTTACAGAGATAGCCAAGTTAGATTAATATAACTATGACTTATAGCAACAGCTACCAAACTACTTTTTTTGAACCTTCCGATACCTGAAATAGGGGACGGTAAATATAGTTTACGTTCTGAGAACGCTCTTATATCGGCAGAATACCTAGAGTGGGATACAGAGGTGCTGGGTGTCAGGTCAGCGAGAATAAATACCTTATGGTGTATGAATGTTTCCCATATTTCAGAACTGGAAGATTTACTGAATAAAGTAATTTCCAAAATGGAGAATGATGGTATTAAATTCGTAGACCTGCGTGTGGGTCTACACTCATTCCCAATGATACAAATGTCTGAGCGTGCAGGTTTCATTCTCACAGATGTAATGAACATCTATTTGAGTAAAACCCCGCCCGCAGAGGTAAATCCACATCCAGACTATCATCTAGTAACAACAAAGCCTGAAAAACAAACTGATATTGAGACTGTTCTCAGTATTTCTAAAAATCTATTTAGATTTAGCCGTATGTACCAGGATTTGCATATATCAAAGGCAGTAGCAGATGATTTTTATTCTAAACTCGTTAGATATTTTATGACAAAAGAGAATACCCTGTTTACTATCGCTTATAAAGGTGACACTCCTGCTGCCTTTTATATCGGCATGCAGGATATGAGTCTTCCTATAGACAATACTCTGGGTTATTTATGGTTAATAGGAGTTGCCCCTGAACACGCCGGTAAAGGACTAGGTAAATACATGCTTAATCATTTTCTCATAAATCTACATAAGACATGTGACTTAGTGGAGATTGGAACTCAAATCAACAACTTACCTGCGAATACAATCTACAACAGAGCCCAACTCCCAATAGTCGCTAACATTGCTAGCTTTCATCGCTGGACAAAATGAAAGTTGTAATAAGAGCAGACTGCAATACAGATATTGGCATGGGGCATCTCAATAGGTGCTCGCTATTATATGATGCGTTTATATCCGCTGGGATAAAAGCATCTTTCATAACTACTCGCAATGAACACTCTGAGCAATTTCTATCTAATAGATCAAATATTATTTATATTGAAGCTGAAAACGAGTTCTACCCCCCTTACTAATGCCGATTTAGTCATTGTTGATAAATATAACTACACTGACGGCTACTATGAAGAGATACAAGCAGAGAACACTATTATCTTCGATGATATTGAGTTCATTGTTCCAAGCAGAGTAAATGGGGTGATAAACCTTCAAGCTTATGCAAATCAATCTAGATATTCGAGTATTAAAGCTTTTTTGCGGTCTTGAATACTTCCCCCTGAGACCTGAATTCTGTGGTATAGCCAGAGATCCAAACGCCAATAATATTTTTTTTGTGTATGGGCGGGAGTGACCCTGAGGGGCAGACAAAGAGGCTTGGCAATTTGCTTCTGTGGAGCACTGATAGGCAAATTGAAGTTGTTTTTTGGTCCTGCGTATAATGACGTTGATACAATTAACAATTTCAGACAGAACAAAAGATTCAATGTGCATGTCGCACCCGACAATATACCCGCTATAATGTCGAAATGCTCATATGCAGTTTCCGGAGCAGGAGGGATGTTATATGAGTTGGCATTTCTGGGCGTGCCTGCCGTTGCAGTGGTCTTAGCTGAGAACCAAAACTTAATTGCGAAAGCGTTTGAAGATATGGCGATTTCGATCAACTTGGGTTATTATAAACAGTTCAGCAACGAACATTTTTTGTGAGACAATCTCTATGCTTGATTCGGACAAACACTCAATAGAGCAAATGTCTGAAAAAATGTATAAAGATTATAGACGGCAAAGGTGTTGATAGGTTAGTATCTGATATAATTAAGTGGGTTAAAAAAAATGAAATTTTCTCCGGAAGAGATAAAAGCAGAGTACAATGAATCAAGCAAAGAGACTGATGAATTTGCTAAAGTAAAATGGGGTTCACAGGAAAAAATGCTAAACAGATTTCGTTTGGTATTAGATGAGCTTGATTTTGCTAAAATAGACCGCTGGCTTGATGTAGGCTGCGGCACCGGTGCATTTCAAGAAATGGTTCTCACAAAATTCCCTGCAGTCAAAGCAACAGGACTGGATATATCTGAAGGTCTTTTGGAGTTCGCTTCATCAAGACCGGCTAATAAAGACGTTAGATTCATCTTAGGAGACTTCCTAGACTTCGAGGAAGGAGCTTACGATCTTATATCATGTATAGGTGTATTGCAAAAAACTACTTTTGATATATCTGATTTTTTTCTCCAACGCTTTCCGACTACTGAATAACAAAGGACAGATATTTCTTGATACTAAGAATGCAAACTGGGAAGAATTTCAAAAACCTGGATTTAATCCTGAAGACACTCATCTATGGTTTGATATGTCAGACTTGGAAGAATCTGCTAAAGATGCCGGCTTTACAGTAAGAAAATCTGCCGGTTTCCTACCGGACACATGTGACATAGTGGAGTGTAATAAGTCTCACACAATTTTCCTTATAGCGGAGAAGTCGCTTGCATAATAAACTAATTATCGATTCTGAAATACACTTAATGCACCCGGAAGCTATTACTCCTGACTTTGCAAAAGGGACAACAGAACCGGTTCGCCTTGCAATCCATGAACACCCTGACTTCCCTTTACTCAGTGATAAGATGTCAATCGATAATCTCGAAGCATCTATGAACGATAATGGGATAGCTCATGGAATATTGATGGGTATGAGTTGGCATGACAAAGGTATACTTGATGACAACAATGATTATATATCTGAGATAGTCACAAACTCTAACGGCAAATATAAAGGGATGTATATCCCAGATCCAAGTGATCCAAAAAAAAGCAGCTAAAGAGATTGAATTATTAGATAAAGATGTTTTTTGTCGGTGTCAAGTTATTACCTGCCTGGCAGAAAGTATGCATCGACGACAAAGAGCTTCAACCTATATTTAATGCTGTTCTAGCAAAAGATATGTACCTTATGGTACACACTGACCATATAACTCAGTCTCTCAACGGAGACACACCATATAGATTACTACGCTTCCTGCTTAATAACCCTGACCTTAAGGTTCTCGCACCACACATGGGCGGCTTATTATGTCTTTATGCATTAAGAGAAAATATCAGGCATGCAGTAAGCAACACTACGTTCATAACATCAGTTTCTGCAACAATGGAATTTGTCAAATATGCTGCAGAAATCAACCCGGATAATATTATTTTCGGCACTGATTTTCCATTTAATCACTGCCATAACCAAAGCACTCAGATCAATACAATACAAAATTTAAAACTACCGAATAACGCCGTTGAGAAAATATTAGGCAGTAAGGCCAAAAAAACTATTTGGTTTTGGAGAATAGAATGAAAATCATATCAGGTCATCAGTCGGTATATCTTCCTTGGCTGGGATTATTCCATAAATTATCTCTTTGCGATGAATTTGTATATATGGATACCGTTCAATACTTACATAATGACTGGAACAATCGAAATAAAATACGAATTCCTGACGGAGATACATGGCTTAGTGTTCCTGTCGATCGAAAACTAAGCAGGTCCGAGATGTTGGACGACATATTAATAAAAGATCAAAGCCCTGAATCCCGTGATTACTGGCAAGCTAAACATTGGAAAACGATTGAAGTTAATTACAAAAAAAACACGTTTTTTTTGCTGACTACGAAGAAGAACTTAAAGAGATGTATCTTGGAACAAAGTGGACAAAATTAATTGATCTTTGCTGGGCACAGTTCGTAATGTTTAATCGTTTCTTAGGAATAAATAAAAAAAATTATCCGTATGACTGAGTTCAAATTCGAAGGGGCTAAAGACGAGTTGGTTCTCGACCACTGTAAAAAAACTAAATGGCAATGCAGTTGTTTTCGGTATATTGGGCAAAGATTATGTAAGGAGAGACTTATTCGCTGCTAATAACATTAAAGTTTATTTCCAAAACTATAATCACCCTGAATATCAACAAAGATTTAAAGGTTTTAGGCCTTCCATGTGCATACTGGACTTGCTTTTTTAACCATGGTCCGGAGAGTTACGATATTCTTATGAGTGGAAATATCTCTTACGATGAATTACAACAGGGAGAATACTGGGAGCAGTTATGAGTGTGCAATCTGATTGGTATGACAAAATACAAAACCACAATAATATTTATGTAATAGCTGAGATAGGTATTAATTTTAATGGCGATCTTGAACAAGCCAAAAAAAACAATCGACGCTGCCGCTGATAGTGGTGCAGATGCGGTAAAATTTCAGACATTCGATGCAGATGAGTTCGTTGCTGATAAGACATTGATGTATACATATACAGAAGCTGACGGCACAAAGGTAACGGAATCTCAATATGACATGTTCAAAAGACTCGAATTACCATATGAATGGCATTTAATCCTCAAAAAATATGCAGAAGACAAAGGTGTTGATTTTCTCTCCTCTGCAGCCGACAGAAAAGCTGCTGACCTGCTCTCTGAAATTAACGTTGCGGCATTCAAACTTGCTAGTGAAGACCTTATAAATATCGAACTCTTAGAATACGTTGCTGCAAAAGGGTTTCCTACAATTTTATCCACAGGTATGGCAGATGTCGAAGAAATCGATGCTGCTGTCAAAATATTCGAAGATGCAGGCAATGAAAGGCTCGTAATACTTCACTGTGTGAGCTCATACCCAACACCTTTTGACCAATGCAACATGCGTCGCATTGGTTCTATGCAGGAGAGATACAATAAATACCCTATTGGTTTCTCAGACCATACAGAGGGTTGGGAAGCCCCTATGGTTGCCGTAGCTACTGGAGTATGCCTGATTGAAAAGCACTTCACTTTTGACAAAAAATCTGAAAGGTCCGGATCATAAAATGTCAACAGACCCTGAAGAGTTCGGAAAAAAAATGGTACAAATGGTGCGTACAGCTGAAACTCTTATGGGAAGAGCTGGTCTGGATTACGCAGAAGTCGAAAATACCAGCCGGAATGAATTCCGCAGGAGTATTGTGGCTAAAAAAAATGCACTCAGTGCCGGTACGGAAATTACAAAAGATAAAATAGCATATAAGAGACCAGGAACCGGTCTAAAGCCTTATCAAAGAAATCTTATTTTGGGTAAAAAAAAGCTTACACGTAACATGCAGCCGGATGAGAAAATCACATTAGAGGATGTGGAATAATGCTCAATAATAAACGTGTCCTCATTGTTGCAGCTCACCCTGATGATGAAGTTCTGGGTTGTGGAGCAACAGCAAAAAAGACTGTCTGACGAAGGAGCTGATGTTAAAATCCTGATTCTAGGTGAGGGGGCAACATCCAGAGCTGACAAACGGGATACTGAAGCCATGAAAGATGCACTCACACAGTTAAGGGCTTCAGCGAAAAAAGCAGCAAGTATTATAGGTGCATCAGAGGTAATATTCGGCGGTCTGCCGGATAACCGATTTGACTCTGTTGATCTGCTGAATATAATTAAAATAATAGAAAAAAGTTAAACAGGATTTCAACCCTACATTGGTATTCACTCAACATGCAGGCGACCTTAATCTAGACCACACTATAACTAATAGGGCTACCTTGACGGCATTTAGACCTCTGCCGAATGCAGACATTGTTTCAATCTATGCCTATGAGGTTCTTTCAAGTACAGAATATGCACACGACACAACTGTCGGGTCTGTCTTTTTCCCTGATACATATGTTGATATCAGTCGATATGTAGAAACCAAAATTGAATCACTAGCTGTCTATGAAGGTGAGTTTCAGCCTGACCCTCACCCTAGATCACGCGAAGCAGTAATACACCAAACGGCGATGCGGGGCAGACAAGTCGGGCTAAAGAATGCTGAAGCATTTATGCTTCTCAAAAAATGTCATAAGGGATACTATTGCTTAATAAAAACACCCTATATTATTTGACTTTTATGGTCTTAAGTGCTGCAGTCTCTTTACTTAAGAATTTTGTTTTTTGCAAAATTACTTGGAGATGTGGGTCTAGGCTATTTCTCTCTGCTGGCTCTTATTGGTGCCTATGGAACTTATTTGTGTGGACTAGGGATCTCAGACGGATTATTACGCAATCTTTCAATATTAAGAGGAAAAGGCGAAGAAGAAAAAGCTGTTGAACTCAGAAACACCGGTTTCTTCTATATCTGTATTATTTCACTAGCCGTCTTTAGTGTTTATCTTTTCATAACAGCAATAATCAAACATGATGAATTTATTTTCTATTTACTTGCAGGTTTTTTTTACATTGGGGTACTCACTTTTTTTCATTTGCAATAATGGATTTAAGAACCAGAAATGCACTCTTGCCATTCAGTTTGGCACTCTTTTTAAAAAAAAGTGCAGTATCTTTCCTTTTAGGGCTAGTGGCAGCCATCTATTTAGACTTTATGTGGGTCTTTCTATTTGAAACAATAACTTTATATTTACTCTTAATTTTTTCTCATAAAGTATTGGATTAAAGACGTTGCTATTAGATATAAGCCATTCAGTAAAATTGCCGATACCATGAAATTAGGGTTGCCTGTGACCATGGGCTCACTTATGCGAAATTTTTTCAGTTAATGCAGACAAGTGGTTTGTTGCTAACTACTTCAGTATAGCAACGTTTGGGCAATATTCCTTCGCTATGCTCGTTCCCACTGCAGGACTATTAGCACTTAACATAATTAATCAATATATTGGCGGAAATTTACTTAGAGGCTATGGTAAACACAATAATTTGAAAATTATATATAAATCAACAGGCACTATCTCTTTGGTAATCCTTATCATTGCATTCTTATTTTATTTCCCATTCAAGTTTTTTTTAAACCAATATGGATTAAAATTTTTCCCTCAATTCAGCCAGGGTATAGCTTTGATGCTTATAGTTTATATTGGTGCAACTTGGCAAATGTCAAATTTCTTCGATTGGGTTATCACCGCAAAAGGTAACACAAAATTGATGTTCTACAATAATTTTACCGTTATGTCACTTACAACAGTTTCTTGTTTTGTATCTCATCAGATGGATGCTGGCTTGATTACATATGCATGGATTTATAGTGCTGGCAGAGGGATGAACTTTGCTTTCAGTTTTATATTCGCGACGTATAGCACATTATCATCTTCCAACCATACGAAACGTAAATTGAATACACCAATCTAAATAATTATAGATTCTCGATAGCTCCGAAGTCCTTCCGGATCAACAGGAGCTTTCTCGATCCAGTTCCAGTAACTTTCACTATTAAAAAAAATTCTTTAAATGAATTAGACAGTACAAGCATATTTTCACGACGCTGAAAATCTATCTTATGGAAATCTCCATCAACAACACCTGAAAGTACGTGTCTATATATATCATACGAATACTGCTCCTTCTCTTCAGCAGTAAAACGTTTACGAGGCGGTTCAAGATCACTTAGATCTGCCATACTATTAACCGTTTTCATCGGCCCATCTACAAAATAATACGGTTTCTCCAGTGTGAAGACAGGTTTGCCATATAAAATAGCCTCCATGCCTGTTGTACTGTTTGCAACCAGCACACAATCACACTCTTCAAGAGCATTGCCGACATGTTCCATAGTTGGCATTATTAAAGCCTCTAAGTCTTTAAGCTTAGCGTAAAAGCTAAAAGGTCTCTTACTAATCATCCATGGATGTTCTTTAATCAGAACTTTGAATTTTTTTTGAAAGCTGCTCTACCTGCTGCAATACTCTTGCTTCGTAAGCAATCATATCTTTACCGACTAACCAATACTCAACTGTTGTTTCAGGGGTGGAATGGAGTGGCATAAATAAAATGCTTTTGGTGGTCTTTTTTCAGCTTTGCCTTCCAGTCTTTATCAAAGATAAAATTAGATCTATAATTAATGAGCTTAAGCTTTGTGGTTGATCTCAGAGTGGATCTGTAATGAAATCCCAGCGGATCATTTTCTTTTACGGATTTGATTCTATAGACCATTCGTCCTGCAGAGTGTCTGAGAGCCATTTTAATATGACTGCCCAGTGTTTGTTTATTATATATGTAAAAATTAGGTCGAAAACTCTTGTCACTCATCTCTCTTATTGTTGTTCTTATAAGATCATCAGAGGGTTCTTCTGTGGGAACATGCTCGCCTCTGGTATGAAAACGTGATTTATTATTAATAATCGAAGCACCAATACTGCAGATGTTAATATGACGTTCTTTGCAGATTTTAAATGCGAGGTCAGCAACATAATTGTCTGTATTTTTTGCTACACAAACATCAGGTTCATAATAATCATAGAAATCTATGAGAGCATTGTGCATTGACCTCAGCATTTTAACACTATGCTCTTTTGGATATGACCTAAGTAACCTGTCCCTGTGAATGATATCGTCCTCTACTTCACCGGAATAGAACTGCTCAAATGTTTCATTATTAAAATATGTATAGAATTTGTCACAAAGATTCCAATCACCTTTATTTCTGAATTCAGAAACAGTACATATATCTCCGCCAAAAGCATTCTCACCAAAGCTTGTAAGAAACTCCTGATCCAACCTTGCTAGTACCATGGTTCTTTTTTATATCTCTATTAAACAAGTTAAACCTCCGGTAATAAAAGCTATTTGGTAATAAATTTATTGTAATAATCAATAAATGAATCTATATGTGGGATTGTATTATTGCTGTAAGCATAATCATAATACTTACTCATCACGATATAATCATCTATAGTATCAAGAGTCGCTCTGATGTCGGGCAATCTATATTTTTTCTTTAATAAGTGGTGTTAAACACAACTTATGTTTATGTATATATGGTGTAACATGCTCGCAATCATATGCATCTTCTGTGTTATGAAAAGCTTCTTCTAAACTGGAGTATGTAAATATTTCAGCACTAAGCCCATACACTCCTTCGCTATACATCATATAGTCACACTCTGAATACTCTTCAAAGTCTCCTATCAGCTCATCTATTAGTTCACCACTCATCAAAGCATTATCAGCTGTAATACGTATGATGTTCTTAGGTTTATACTGTTTCGCTGCGTAGTAAAATCTGCTTAAGACATTGTCTAACTCACCACGGAAAACCTCGGCACCAAAACTCTTAGCTTTTGCATAGATCACATCATCAAATTCTGATGTAGATGTCGTGATAATAACTTTCTCTATTTTCTTCGCAGCTTTTACTGAGTCATAACATCTTTCAAGTAAGGTTTTTTTTCCGGATAAGTCCAGCAATACTTTACATGGCAATCTATTAGAATTCAAACGTGCTTGAATTAAAATTAAGTTATTTACCAGCATGTCCACCCCCCCATCCACAATAATATTCTGTCCTGTAATAAAACTGCTTTCGTCAAGGGCAAGAAAGAAAACAGGTGAAACTGCCTCTTTGGAAGACCCTACCCTCCCTAAAACTGTCTTCTCACCTAATTTCTTGATAAAATTAATGTCGTCTACCAGAACAGGGTCGGGAAAAGGTCCAAAGCTAATACTGTTAACTGTAATATTATATTTTGCCAAGACAACACTCATATATTTGCTATATTGGATTATTCCTGCTTTACCCACACCATAGCCTATCGGGTTCATATATTCTTCAGACTCATAAACATTCGGATTCGGTGGGACAATTCCATACATAGAACTAATATTAATAATCCGTCCACACTCCTGACTTTTCATATAGGGCAATACGGCTTTGATACAATTATCAGCCGCGACCACTGTTCCTTGAATTGATTCATTCCAATCCTGCGGAGAAAAACTACCATAAGGAGTGGTACTCGTAAAATAGGCATTATTGACCAAAACATCAACTTTATTAAATCTATTAATGATTTTTAGCATACATTCATCAGCAGAACTAGGGCTGCTAACATCAAGCTCAAAACAATAGTCGTCAGTCAGACCATTTTTTTTGTGCAAGATTTTTGGCTTTAGCAATATCTCTTGCAGTAATTGCAATTATTGCACCTGCTTGAGCAAGCATGGATACCATCTCACGCCCTAGATAGCCTGTAGCCCCTGTAATTACTATTACTTTCCCTTCTATGCCAAACATTTCCTGCCCTTATCTTTACTACATGCCAAAAACAATACCTTTAAAGCTTCTCTGCCTCTGACTTATTGGAGGATATTTCAACTAATACTACTACCATACTAGCTATAAACAAACCTAGAACAAAACCTGCGATGGTAATCATTAGTCTAATCGGTTTATCTGCATGCATAGCTTCTGCTGGTGACGAGATCTGGTCATAAAGATGACCTTTTGAGTTCAGCCATTTTACTTGTTCATATTTTGCTTTCATCATCAACAACTTCTCATCAATTTCCATAGGATTAAACATAATGTTTGCTGTCCCAGGCAGACCTAGGTTCTTTGATATTACGTTTCTTGAAATCTCAAAACTATCAATATAATGTTTCAAGGTGCTTTCTTTATCTTCCATAACTTTACTATAATACTTATTCTCTCTTCTGAACTCTGGCAGATCATTGAAGTAGCTTGCTATTACTGGAGCCAGATCATCGCCAAGCCCCGGTTTGATTGCTTTCACTTTAACATAGAGCAAACCAAGTTTCTCAGCTTTATCGGAATATGATAGAGAAACATTTTTTAATATAGGGCAGAATATCTCTATTTACTTTGTGTTTATGGTAGAAATCCAAATCTTGCTTCTGCAGCAAGCTAACATTTAGATTTTCCATGACAGATTCATTGAAATCTTTGCTTGTTAATTGTCCTGTATAATCCACTTCGGTAAATCCGGGCAAAGCAACAAGTATATTTTCTGTATATGTATAGTTAACAAATTTCCCTGCTCCATAGAAGATGCCTGTAACAAGAATAACCACAGCCAGTAAAAGTAAAAAAACGTTTTTTGACGACTATCACTAAGCTTATAAAATCAAATTCTTTATCTTTTATTGTCATGATTTATTCTCCGTATATTACATTAATAAAGCTTATAAGAGCCTTTCAGTTCAAAGAATATCAGGTCTTATGTGCTCCAATTTACATGATAATCGATCAGAAAAACTGAGCTAACTATTGAAAGCTATATACCCTTTAATTATCTTTTTAATCTTTTCATTGTCAACATTTAAAAGTGCTTCTTTCAGATTATCAAGAACAAGCCCAAGTTCATCAGCCTTATCTGTATTCTCATTCTTAGCTCTGAATACTTTATTATGATACGTCTTTATAAGACTTTCACCGTCGGCGAGGAGTTCCTCGTATAATTTCTCACCTGGTCGTAGTCCTGAAAACTCTATTTTTTATATCCTCGTATGGTTCAAAGCCCTGAAGTTTGATAAGCTCTTCTGCAAGTGATAATATCTTTTTTCGGTTTCCCCATATCAAGAATAAAGACCTCTCCACCTTCTCCCATAGATGCTGCTTGAAATACCAGCAATACCGCTTCAGGAATACTCATAAAATAACGTTCCATATCACGATGAGTTATAGTTACCGGCCCACCGTTCTTAATCTGATTCTGGAATATTGTTAAAACACTACCCCGGCTGCCCAGAACATTACCAAATCTTACAGATACATAGTTTGTGTCTTTTGAGTTTTCTCTAATGCACACTAGTTCAGCAATTCTCTTCGTAGCACCCATCAAGCTGGTCGGGTTAACGGCTTTGTCCGTGGAAATATTGACAAACTTTTCTACACCGTATTTACTTGCCAGTCCTGCAAGTCCCGCTGTTCCCAAAATATTGGTAGTAACAGCTTCATCCGGAAACTCTTCTGTGAGAGGTACATGCTTGTAAGCCGCTGCGTGAAAAAACAACTTCCGGCTTTGAATTAACAAAAAAAACTTTTCAAGCTTCTTTTCATTCCTTACATCACATAGAATTGGAATAAATCTAATTTTATCTATATTTATTCTGCTGATTTCCAATTCCAGATCGTGAAGCTCAGTCTCATCAATCTCTAAAGCATAGATTGTATCAGGTTTAAACTTAAGCAATTGCCGAACTATTTCTGATCCTATTGAGCCGGCAGCTCCAGAAACAAGAACTTTTTTTTCCTGATATAAAATCACTTACAACCGTCTCATCTATACACACCTGACGCCGAGCCATAAGATCTTCAAGATTGATATCTCTGAGATCTTTTATGTTAACAAGATCTTTAGGTAACTTATTTATACTGGGGACTATTTTTTATATTCTCTACGCCACTGTCTTTAAGAATATCATAAATCTTATGAATCTCACTATGCGATATTTGTGCTATAGCGATAATGGCTGTGGAGATTCGTCCCTCTTTAACAATCTCCGGAATTTGATCAGTATTTCCAACAACTTTTAACCCTTGTATATAGGTATTAAGCTTATGAGGATTGTCATCAACAAAGTAAATTGGTATAAACCCTAACCTCTTTTCTCTTATAAGCTCCCTTGCAATCCTGTCTCCTGCTGACCCGGCACCGATAACAAGCGTTCTTTCACCGCCTTTGACGTCAGCAACTATAATTTCCTTGTAAACTCTTTTCATAATACGAAGTGACATTACCAAAATGCTTGCAATAATTGCATCTATGCATATTACTGACCTTGGGAGTGCGTAAGAGGCATCAACTTTCTGAACGATAGTGTCTGCGAAAAATATGACTATAAACCCGACCAATAGAGCTTTTAGTATTGAGTAGAAATCATTTATCCCAACAAAACTCCAGTTGAAGCTATATACGTTGAAGATAAATAGTGAAGTGACTTTGATAAAGACAATAAATGGATACCAGATGAATATCCCGTGTATTAGTCCCTCTGGTAGGGTGAACTCGAATCTTAATATCACAGCAAAAAACTAATGAGACGAAAAAAAAGAATATAATGTCACTTATTAAAAAAAATAATATCCTTTTTTTTAATTTGGTTGGTGTCAGTAGTTTTTTTTACAAAACCGTTCTCTTTGGAACTCTCAGGCATTATTTCTCCGCTTAGTCCAGCAAACCACAATAATCAAGCACTATTGAAGATTCGAAGGGTTTAAAACTCTTATACTGGCTGTGCATAACCAGATAAATATATATATCATACTTTTCATCGTTACCTACAATATCACGAAGCTTTAATCCATCAAACTTAGAGATATTCGGTTCATCCGCATATACATCATACTCCTTTACAGTAAGGGCTCTGACAATCTGCAATGCAGGAGACTCACGTAAATCATCCACATCAGGCTTATACGCTAATCCCATGCAGGCAATCTTTGGGGTTGTCCCATTCTTAGAAACATAATCTTTTATCACCTGCTCAATCTGCTCTATAACCCATTCGGTTTTTTTTGAGGTTAACCTCTCTTGCAGTTCTTATAAGGGGAGCTTTTTTCTGCAAACTCGTGAACAATAAACCAAGGATCAACAGCTATGCAATGTCCGCCAACTCCTGGGCCGGGGGACAGTATATTCACTCTCGGATGCTTATTCGACAAGTTAATCAGCTCATTTACTTTAATCCCGGCTTCATCACAAATCATCGACAACTCATTAGCAAAGGCGATATTGACATCTCTATAGGCATTCTCAACCAGTTTACACATTTCTGCCGTTCTTGAGTTTGTCTTATGTAAATCCCCTTTTACGAAAAGACTGTAAAAAGCCATGGCACGTTCAGTAGATTCTCCGTTAACGCCGCCGATAACTCTATCATTATTCTCCAGTTCATAAATAATCTTTCCGGGCAATACCCTCTCTGGACAATATGCAAGATAAATGTGACCTCTTAACTCTGGTCTTGCCGAAAAAAATACACTCTGCAACTTTTTTCTGTCGACCCAACAGGTGATGTCGACTCAAGGATAACCAGATTGCCTTCCTTAAGATATGGAATTATACTCTCTGCAGCACTGAGAACATACTTCATTTCAGGAGTATAGCTGCATTCACCGCCGATACAATCCTCTACTAGCGGGGTTGGAACTGCCAACATAAAAAACATCTGCATCGCAAGGCGTTAGTGCTGCTTGTAAAAAACCTTTAGCAACTACACTCTTAACCAAACCATCAAGATCCGGTTCGACAATATGTATTTCACCTCTATTGATGGTCTCTACCACATGCTCACTGATGTCAACACCAGTGATACTAATTTGCTTGCTTGCTATGAGGGCTGCTGTCGGCAATCCTATATATCCAAGCCCTAGGATACAAACTTTTGAAAATTTATTCATATTTGGTACTCTATTTTACTTAATATATAGCATTGATTAAACACAGAGTTTTGCACTATGTCAAGAACTTAAAGCCTTTACCCATAAGGTATGTAATATATTTTACTTTTACTTGCAATGAAGATTAGTATAGTATTTCAGTAGGTTAAACAGATATTTTTCATAGCTGCTAAAACTACATATAAGGATATGATATGACAACTGGATATTTGGCACTTTTCATGAATGTTCTTTTATCAGCATACGGACAAAATGTTATCAAATGGAGAGTAATGAAAAGACAAGACTCTTCAGGAGTAACCTATATAAGCAAGTTTATTTTTTACGGCAGTTTTCTATTAGACATCTTCATTCTATCTGCTGTGGCAGTTGCTTTCATCAGATTTCCCCTCTGGCTGTATATTCTGTCAAAATTCGATCTAAGCTACGCATATCCGTTTATGAGCCTTAACTTTGTCATAATACTAATCACAAGCCAAATATTCTTCGGTGAAAAAAAATGAATAAAGGTAAAGTTGCTGGCGTAGTACTAATATGTTGCGGCATATCGCTCATGAGTATCTAACATGAATAAATTAATTTCTCATTCACCAATTTTTTTTGTCACTAGGCTTCATAGCTTTTGCACAAATTGCATTCAAGCATCAGATGGGGAGCTTAAATCTTGATCTGAATAGGCTAACAGACATAGGCTACCTTATCGGGCTTGCTCTGAGCCCATGGATATTAACAGGCGTGGCGGCAATAATCATCGGAATGGTTTTTTGGATAGCTGCGATGAAGCGTTTCGACCAAAGCTACGCATACCCATTTATAAGTTTGAATTTTGTATTTATCTTTATTGCTTCGATATACATGTTTAATGAACCATTCAGTTTACTAAAGCTTGCTGGAGTTTCTCTAATTACTCTGGGTGTTTTTTTTATTACATCTATATCAAAATAAAACCTGCAGTAAATCGCCACTTAATTACTTTTACGAACAATCTAAAGCCCAACAGCACGCATTAAAAAATTTCCAGCTACTGGGATTTGCAATATGTTTAAACTCTTGTGCTATCCTTGAAAACCGAAAATAAAAAATCTTTATACATCTTATCTCTGTAGTATTTCATTTGTTCAGATGTTAGATCATTTGGAACATATGGCATACCAGAAAACATGTTAAATTTAGAATAGTCGTTACACCTTAATGTCCCATATTCCAGATATTTATCATCTTCCCAAAAAAAGCTTCCGGGGAGTGGTGTGAAATATGTCAAACTTATAAACCCAAGTGGGTTATTCATTATGAAATTATAGGTATCAATTAATGACTGCTCATCTTCACCAGGCACCCAACCATAAAATTACCTATCGGCTGAAGTCCTGCTCGGTACGAGTTCTCGATAGCTTCACGCATATCTTTAAGATTTGCTTTCTTATTCAACATTTCAAGTATACGTTCCGAACCGGACTCAAACCCGTATGATATCTGCATACATCCAGATTCTTTGAGAGTTTTAGCAAAATCGTATGACATGTTATTCACACGACCACCACAGACCCACTTCACCTTATCCAGCCCCTTAGAGTTAAGCTTCTCACAAAACTCCGCAGTTGTATTTCTATTCATAGTAAAAAAATTCATCTCCGTAGATGATTCCTTTTACTCCATATTTTTTTTATTGATTGTCGATATTAACTCAATCTTATAGTCAATAGAGTTCTGCCGTATTTTCTGCCCCAGTATCATCCTGTCACAAAAATGACAGCTGCAAGGGCATCCTCTTCCTGTAAGCAAAAAATGCGTGTAGTACCCCAAGAAAATGCCTATTAAGCCCACCATGAAACTGTTCAAAATACTCATCTATCAAGTCAAAGTCAGGAAAAGGCAACTCGTCTAGTTCATTTAAAGGAGCAGGAAGGGGCGTTTTAATCATTTCCTCTCCATCCAGATAAGCAATGCCTTTAATGCCTGCAAGAATTTCATTAGTCAGTTCACTATCCCCAAGTACTTCCGCAAAATCAACTATAGACCTCTCTGCCTCACCTATGAATACAGCTTTAATCTGGTCACTAATTTTGAGTACCGCTTCAGGAAAAAAGCGTCGAGTGATAACCACCGGTAACAATAGAAATATCTGGAGCAACCTCAAATATCATTTCAACAAAACTGGCAAGGTTAGGAAAACCTAAAGTCATAAATGTTATCCCGATGACGTCAGGCTGAAAATCTCTGATAATATCTGAGACTGCTTTGATAGAATAATTTTCGGTAGTAATACATACCTTATGTCCTGCATGCTTAAGCTGAGTATCTAAGAAAATTAAATTAATTGGCGGAAAGTTACTTCCAAACTTGCCAGATTTATCTTCAGATGTCATGGGCATATCAGATAATAAAAAAACGAATAAGCCCTCAATTATTTTCTTATAACAAAATAAAGCATGTAATAAGGTAATAAAACAATAGGAATCTTAAGCCATTCGTAGTCCAAGATAGGTGGCACGACTGTAAGGGGTGGGAGCATCTGTCCTATCCTCTTAGATATAACTTGTTCAGGCTTAAAACCGGATTTCTCAACAATCTTCAGCAAACTATGCGTAGAGAAAACAAAAGTCGGCATATCACCCATAACTCTTAAAACCACGGACTCAGCAAACTCTGCGTATCTGGGTACAGCAAGCTCAAGACAAATTAAACCTTTTGATGCCACACGCATCGCTTCTTTGATAAAAGCAATAAGTTTAGCATCCCGATCATCACCACGTTTTCTGCCGAAATGATGCAGAACACCATTTACAGTAATGTAATCAACAGAGTTATCAGCAAATGGCAGTTTAAAAGCATCGCCGATGATCTGGCCATCATGAATCCCGTTTCTTGTAAGCATATGATATGATCTATCCAGTGCAAAAAAATCGACTGACCTTATCTGCATGCTCAGCACCGAGCTGTGCGTGAGCGGTCAACCCGCCATTACCTATATCCAGCACTGAAGCCCCATGGAGCATTCCATAGTAATCTTCTCGAAGCACCTTTTGTTGTGCCTCAGTAACTTGATCATAATACTTTTTTTTGTGCATCTCGCTGAATTTCTCCATCTGCTTAAGCTGTGCTTTTACCATATCCTCAAGTCTGTTCTCACTGTTGAGCATCTCATTTTGATTAACCAAATGGTAACCTTCTACAAGCATAGGAACCCCATTGATAATAGGGTACATATAGCTATTTGACTGCAGAACTCCATCAATGGCCGCAGGCAAGCTTTCACCACAATATAGCCCCAAATCACCGGAATGTACTTTATCAATTATATCCCTACTATCTGAGTAACTCAGCTTATCACCGCTCACAGGGCAGATAAATTGACCATAAATATCTTTATCATTCATCTATTTGTTATTCCTATATATCCCGAAAATATATGATCCTCTGTTTAATACACCGCTCTTTCCTTCGCCTGCACTCCAGTCTCTTATTTCTTTGCAACTAAACCTCTTCTCTAGCTGATATAAACTTTCAGTAATGGGATAAAATGCTAACCCAAACTTCAACTTCTTTAGAAAATTAATGTTATATGGTGGATTATGATCTATCTGGTAAAGCCTCTTTAGACCATATTCTGAAAAAAGTGAGCTAATATGATTTCCTATCAGTGCTTTCTCTTCCTCGTCGAAATAGACTAATCTTTTGATAAAAGTATTTAAAACAATCTGTCTAGGTAAAAATTCATTATTCGGCTCAAATATTATAAGTAACCCGTTGGGTTTCAACATTTTTTTTTGTTGTCTCAATGACTTTTATTAAATCTTCGGAAGTAAAATGATGCAAACTCACCCAAAAAGCTGCGATATCAACACTATTTTCTGCAAGATAAGGATATCTTGCATCACACCGCACTTTTATTAGGTTATTAGCTGCATTTTTTAAGAGCTGCTTTTGAAACATCACAAACATAAGAATGACTGTCTGGGCAGGCTCTTTTAAATGCTGATGCAAGATAACCTTCGCCGCCCCCTATCTCAACAAATGATAATTCACTACTATCACTATACCTCGAAAGCACGCCAGATATTGCCCTATCCGTGACCTCCTGCCTGAAGTAGCACACATTCTGTATATGTAAATTCTCAAAAACATCTACTTCATTCATTAATGCTTCATCTAGCAACCTTTCGTCCAATAAGTCAGCAATATTGTCAGATATGGGGTACTTCGTTCCATCTGACGCATATAGATTCTCTTCACCGATATTTAGACTAATCCCGTCAAAAGGCGAAACAAGCTTTGAGAAATCAGCCATAATTACCATCCAAAAGTGACTCTACCGAAGCGATAACGGATTCTACTGTTATCCTCTCCATACAGCGAACATTCTCACATTCTTCAAAATTTTTTGTTATCTAAAACATTTATGCATGGACTGCAGTATATATTTTCATACAACACACGGCTATTAGGATTTAACGGTTTGTACAAAATAGGCGTCTCAGGTCCAAATAAAACGACAGTATTAGCTCCATACCCCGCAGCTAGATGCACTGGTCCACTGTCATTTGAGATCAACATATTCGTACGCTCCAACAAAGCCAGCAATGTTTTAAAATCAGTCGCACCGGCAAGATTCTGTATGTCAGACTTGTGTGTCATAAGTGCTACAACCATAGATACGTGATCGCGTTCACTCGGAGCACCTATCATAGCAATATTATAGTCTCCATATCTCTCAATAAGAGTATCTGCCAAACTGGCGAAATGCTTAGCAGGCCATTTTCTTAATTCACACAGACTTGATGCATTGGGATTAATCAAAATGAGACCTTTATCTTTATCTCTCAGGCATGCCTCAGCCTTCTCTTTTACAGCCTTATCCATTGGCGGCAAAGTAATGGTCTCAATATTATCATCAACATGAATACCTATTGCCTCAGCCATAGAAAGGAATGCTCTGGAGATATGTTTATAGTGGTTAAACGATGTGGGATGGGTAAGTAACTGACTTCTGACATCAAAGTATGAAAAAAAAGCCAACGCGGACAGGTGCTCCCGACAGGATAGATATAATCATTGGATATTTGGAAAAGAATTCAAGATCTACACATATGTCTGCTTTTAAATACCATAAGCTTCTCAAAAGGTTAAGGTTATCTATAAAAAAAATGAACAAATGTATCTTGACGTACTGTTAGGACACTATCCAGCTGAGTAGTAAACTCCGTGAGACCTTTATTGCTGGAAAAGGTAACAAGCGTGAGTTTGGCTTCAGGATAATTAGATTTAAGTGTTTCAAATAATGGAATAGCATTCATTATACTGCCGATTCCGAAAAAAAACTTTAATATTAGAATATTCTGAGGATTTTTGATGATTTCGTCTTTGTTCCTGGACGGTAACAAACTTCTGACAAGATGGTAAATAAGTAACAGATAGATCAATCCTTTTCCTACATATTTATCAAGAAACCTCATCAATGTAAATTTCATTACTATTCCAGATTATTTATTTATGCCTAATACTAATCACTTCCGGTCAATATCCTGTATATCATGTTTTTTTTGCCAAAAATCTCTATAGGGAAAGCAGTTATGTGATATTTCATTCTCATTTTTGCGATGTGCTTATAAACCATTACCAGAGGCATTAAAGCTTTCAAGTATGGTTTGTGTGACGAAATATACATATCATATTTATTATCTACAAAATAGATCATACAATAAATAGTATCGAGCAGCCTTTTTCTCTTTTTTATCAATCCATGGACAGTTCTTAGCATTGTCCTCAAGTCTCCGTTCACCCCATTCTTCAAGTGTACATGGTTCTTCGAATCCATTTTCCACAGCTTCATTATACAACTCACTCCCCGGATATGGTGTAAACTGATGAAAACCGGATATCTGACAGTGTGGGTTATCTTTAACCAGCTGCAGAATAAGATCAGTTGACTTACGTATATCTTCTTGCGTCTCACCTGGAATACCCGAAAAAAAAGTTATACAGAGGGACAAAGGAGGGGCGTGCTGCAAAACGTTTATTAACTCTGTCTATCTGCTCCAGAGTAATCCCTTTTCTGATACGCTTTAATATATCTGTACTACCGGATTCAACTCCAATATTAATATGAACAGTATTTACCCGCTCCATAAGATCAAACATATCATCATCTAGTTTATCAAGATCTGATATTCTTGCTCCCCTGAAGCCAACCTTCATATCTAAGCCTTTCGCCTCTATAAATTCAAGGATAGTTCTTGCCCTCTTACGATCAACAAAAAAAATCGTCATCAATAAAAGACAGGTAATCAGGAGCATAATTATCTATAATATAATCGATATGCCGCATGGTATATTCCATCCCATCTGGCATCCATTTTAATTTCTTCTTTATTGAACTGTTATAGCAAAATGTACATTTATGAGGGCAATTCCGACTTGTCATTATCGAAAATATCTTCTCCTCAAATCCAACTCTAAAATATGACTTTTCATCAATCAGGTGATATGGCACATCGGGATATCCTCCCAATGATAACCTTCATCCTCTTCATTGGATACAACCTCACCATCATCTTTCATGTAAGTCAACCCGGGGACTTCTGATGCTTCACAATACCCATTCAGCATTTCTGATATCTTTACTACAGCCATCTCACCCTTGCCTCTAATTATGTAATCTACACAATCAGAAGCTATAGTTTGTTCGGGCAGTATAGTTGGATGAATCCCACCCCAAATTATTTTTGTTTTTGAATGTGCTCTGATAAATCTTGCAGTATCCACACCATGCTTGACTGGCTCACCCGTCATAGCAGTTATACCGACCCAAAGCGGATTCAAGGCTAATAATTCTTCAAGCCTTTTATAGTAATTATCCCTTTCTACCCTCTGATCAAGGATATGAACATTATACCCCTCTTGAACCAGATATCTGGAAACATACAAAAGACTGAGCGGCATATCCAGAATAAAGATATCGTATTTGCCGCAAATAGTTTGAATAAGGACTATATCCTTACTCATCGTAGACCTCAGGCAATTTCATTGGGTGCTTAGGGTGTTTATCAATCTGTACCGGCAAGCTTGAGCTGCCGACTATCGGCAGCAGGTACTCGTCAAGATACTCTTGATCAACAGCAATCAAGCACTTATTAGCTTTCTGCTTAAATGGTTTCCACTCACAAGCACGCTTCCATATTGTTTCTAATGATTCTTTACGTATATTACCAAGTGATATAAAATTCATGCCACATCCCATATAATCTCCGTAAGGAGATATACACACTTTTTTCTCTGCCTCCTGGACACTCTTTTTTTCATGGAGTAATTTATAGTCCAGTCAGAGCGTATATAAGGATTTTTTCGTCATATAAGTATCTGCTTCATCCCACTCCTCAGGGGTAAGCAGACAATCAAGAGCTCCCTCCCAATTACCTGTGGGACAAGCAAGTGAAAAAAACTACACCTACACCACGTTTTTTTTGCAAACTCAACCACAGCTTTCGTATTCTCCATACCATCATGAGCTACAACTGTACTGAAAAGCACCTGAAAACCTATCTCTTTTGCCATATCAACTACTTCGTTAACTCTTTTGAAGTGACCATCATAATCACGTTGCTTATCATTTTGCTCTTCATCCACACTATTTAGACTGAGGTGCAATACACTAACTCCAGCATCAAATAATTTTTTGTAGATAATCTTTATTTAACCTTGTTGAATTTGAAACTATCCCTATAAGTGTCTTGCCAGGTTCAAGAGCAGCAATTATCTCAAATAAATCACTCCTCATAGTAGGTTCTCCACCTGAAATTACTACTGAAAAAGCTCCCATTTTTTTTAGCCTGCTTCCAGAGATCCTTATATTCAGCAGGTGTCAGATATTCCTGACCTTTTTTGATGTATCTTTGTTGCATAGCACATTTCACAGTTAACATTACACTCAGGAGTAACTGTAAGCTCCAATGTTCTAAGCGTATTCTTCTTCAGTATTAATGTTCTGAAATACCCTCGAACCACTCTTGGCATGACAGAAAAAATTATTTAAAATTAACTTAGAATGCTTTATAAAATGTCTCAATTTTTGATATAGTGAAACCTGCTTCATCTTTATTTCCTTTTTTTTCTTTTATTTAGAAGAATAAATCTCTCATAAACCGGTATTAGTTTCCTTACCTGCGATGCAGAAAGAACTGTGGATCCCAGTATTGTAAAAGTATTAAAATACCCCTGTTCCGGAATATCACAAGTGTTGCACAAAGACATATCATCATACTTAAGGCCTCTATGTGCTTTTCTGATATCATTGATCTGTCTTGAATTCCACACCTCTTTTACACTCTGTTCCACCAAATTCCCCATATTGTACTGCGAATCATAATCCATGCAGCATAATGCGACATCACCATTCCAGTAAACTGACATTAGATTCCAAAGCCAATAACAAGGCTGGGTATGTTTTACCAAATTATCTTCTAATGCATATGTTTCATACAAGGGTTTAAAACGAAATTGATCAATATGACGATGCTCAGTTTCTGTAAACAATTGTTTAAACTGTTCTACCTCATAATAATTCTCTTCCATATATATCATCTGCAAACACAGATGTGTTTTGCTGTTGAGTTCTTTTTTTTAATCTTATAAGGGTTTTGATATTTGCTACCAGTTTATCGAAATCACCTTTGATTCTAATCTTTTCATATGTTTCTTTCACTCCTCCGTCTAAAGCAATGATAAGAAATTCCAGGTCACAGGTAAGTAGTTTTCTGCACTCTTCCTCATCCATAAGCTGCCCATTGGTAGAAAGCAAAGTAGAAATACCTTTAGAAGCAGCATACTTTGTCATGTCATAAACACCTTTATGAAGTAAAGACTCACCTGTACCATATAGATATACAAGTTCTGTTTGGCCTGCAGACTCATCTATGATTTTTTTTGAAAAGCTCAATAGACATCATTCCTTTTTTTGCGTTCCATTTTTTTCATGAGGACACATAAAACAGGCTAAGTTACAATGATTTGTAAGCTCCAGCACAATCTCCTGTGGATAAAGTCCGACAGTGGGTTTGTTCTGAAAATAGTTTTTGACCATCTTTAGTCTATTTGCAAAGCCACTCATAATGATCCCTTAAACTTATTAAGCAGTGACTGACGAATACTAATCATTGTACCCCGAGCCAAACTGGAAATACTTGCGAGCTCATTCCAGTCAACTAAATTACAAAATGAGCAAAATTTACATGGTATATTTGCTGCATGCTTAAGTGCCGCATCCAACCCGTCATCCAGTACATTTTTTAGAAGTAAAATCATCTCTGTTCCACCAAATACCACAAGGGAATACCTCTCCTGTATTAGTGAATATGTGCTGTATCCTGCCATAAGGGCAAGGGGTTTTATAATAATCAGCGTCAGGATCATCTTTCATCACGACTTGACTGAAACTCACCGGATAATTAATCATATAATCTATAGATCTTTCAGAGTTGAAAATTCTACTTGTTGTTTTCTTGTGTTCTTTTAATTCTTTGAAAAAAAACTCAACCGTCTGATCATCACTTAACATCAGCTGCATCGTCCTTCGTGTCTTTCCTCAGGGGAATCTATACATGGGGTATATGTGACATACATACCAAGCTCTTCGCAGATATCTATTAAGTACTGAATCTGATCTCTATTCTCGTTGGTGATGACAGTGCTGATACGTACAGGTATATGGTTTTCTCGACAAGCAAGAACACCATCCATAGCCTTTTTTATATAACCCTTTACCTCGAGCTTTATTATGGCTTTCTTCATTACCGTCAATACTTATCGAAACAACAGATGCCTTTTTCACAATATCCATATTCTTTCTGACAAGATAGCCGTTAGATGTAAAGGTGATGAATAAATTCTTACTGTAGATATGATCAACAATCTCCCGCACATACGGAGAGAGAAGAGGCTCGCCCCCCACAAGAGAAAAGATCTTAGTACCACGTTCCACAAGATCATCAATCAACTTTAACCAGCCATCAAGATCATACTCTCGTTCCGGCTTACTTTTCATGTCAACATAACAGTAAGCACAATTCGAATTACATACTCCCGTTAAAAAAAACAAGTTACTCACTAATGGAACTTGTCTGCCGTGTCTCTGAGCTTTTAAAAGACTTATGTAGGCACTTGCTCTCTGTTTTATATCCCTTATCATTTAATTAATCTCTCACATGTAAAAAAACAACACAAATTACAACAAGCAGGAATATTTGTCTCTGCTTTTGAGATAGTATCACAGAAATTTGTGTATTTTTCATTATTTATAATCTTTAAGATGTCATAATCCGTATCTTTTACATTCCCTGTATTATACGATAAACACGGCGTAACTGTGCCATCCGGCAAGATGATAGACATAGTACGTGGATGATAACATGTTTTATAAACACCGACTCCACGTTTATCCATAAAATATGACAGTTGGTCTTTATTGGTTATAGACGGATATACGGTCACTGAACACGCACTTCTACTCTTCTTCTCCAGTAAATCACCCAGTTTATCAACAATCAGTGCCGGATCGGCATAGTCATAAATATCTGTTTTACTGGATTCAAAAATCTCATTAATATTATCACAATATTTTAGAGAAAATTGAGCATGATCATTAATTTTCATGATAGAAATATTTAGATTATCGGCCTTCAGTACTTTTTTTTCACAAAATTCATGAAAAGCTTCTAAGTCGTCAATATTCTCATCTAGCAACACTGATTTTATTGTCAGAGATGGAGAGCCTTTACCTTTCAGCATTCTCCTCTCATTAAAATAAGCAAGATTCTTTATAATAACATCAAAAAAGTCCTTTAGCAGATCTGCTTGCATCAGTGGTCTCTCTAAAACCATCAATTGAGATAGAAACATTTTTTTACTGATGCATTCATTATAGCATCAACAATTTTCTTGGATAGTGTCCCCCCATTTGTGTTCACAGTAATCGGCAGACCACGTTCTGTTGCTTTGCTTAATATCGGATAAAATGCAGGAGAGATAGTGGACTCTCCGCCTGTTAAACCTACAAACGATTTTGCAGGAAGCTTCTCTATAATCTTTACCCACTCATCAGCCGTGAGTTCCTCATAAGCAGAATTATGCCAGCCATCTTTTCTGACTTCGTCTTCACGCTGCCAGCAATAAGAACAATTGAGGTTGCACTTTGCAGTTATATAAAGGAAAAAAGCCCATAGGTCTTTTAGGCATAAAAGGGGTCTTCGCTCTCAATAAACCATAGTTGTATAAAATAATATCTGAAGTTCTTTTTTGTAATAAATCTCAATTTTTTCTCCATCTTCTCGGCTACAGCATATAATTCACCCATATGTATACTGAAAACAGATTTTTTTTAATCTGTTTGGCAATGCTCTTTCCAACAAAGCAAATAATTGTGAAACAATGGGCAACTTATAATGACTAAGCTGTGCAGCGGCATATTCAACAGTCACCGGTTTGCGAAATGAACTCACTTCTGTCACTTTAAATTTGCAGTTGGTCAATAACCTTTTCATAGACTCTTTGGTAAAATAAAATATATGCTCTCTTTTATAATGAATCCATCGTTTTTTCATTAAACTCGCAGAAATAGAGCCGATATCAGGTGTTAACAGTATAACACGCCCGCCTTGTTTGAGCAGCGATTCAGCCTTGGCCATAACATCGGACGGTCTCCTTACGTGCTCTATTACATCAGAAAAGACTATTACGTCAAATTTCTTTCCATCAAAATCACATGCTTCCAGTTCTGCCTGGTATACAATTGCTTCAGGCACTCGGTTTTTTGACTGTGTTATTGCATATGGATTGATATCAACACCATACGGATTACATCCCATGTCTTTAATGGTATCAAGGCAGGCTCCCGTAGCACAGCCAACATCAAGTATATCTAAGTTTTCGCCATGTACACTGGATAATAACTTTCTAAAAAAGGGCTTTTTTCATGCTCCAATATGCTTCGGAACTATCCTTTTCGCCCCAAGAATCATAATACGTACTGTCATATATTGCACAAAGCTCTTCATCACTGGGCTGCGGAGTCAACTCACCTTGCCCACAAGCCTTACATATCGCTACATCAAGCTCATTATCCCAAAGTGTTCTGCTCTCTCCACATATCTGACATACGCCGGCATCATTTAACTTCATAGATACTCCGGTATTTGTATCGACCATTTAGCCTACTCCTTTTAACAAAATACTGAGGACTCGTTTCAATCATATTCCAGAATCTATCTGAATTATTCTGATCATTCATAAAATGAATCCTGCTGCCAAAAGGAAAACTAATAGATATTAGTCTTATATCATGCTTTCTGAGATATTCTACACACTTTTCCGGATTCCAGCCTAACTTGTCAAACTCCAGCTCAACCCCAAGAGGGAGAAACTCCGCCTCCCAGTAATAATACTTGTCAACATAGATAAGGTCTTCCAGTCCAGGCTCTAATCCCGTGACCATTATTTTTCCACCTACATCATCGTATATATCACCCAGCTGCCTGGCGTACTCAATAGCTCCATTAAAACTATGCCTTTCATTATAAACAGGAATTCTATATAGCTCTGTTTTTTTTGACGGCTTTTTTTTATTGCCGGTAACGATTCACTAAAATACGCTGACACAACAACCAGCAAAAAAACCTGGGAGAAGGTAAAAAATATCTCTTAGACGCAACATATTTAAAGACATTCCCCACACTGAGTAATGCTACCGGAGTAAACCAGTAAAACATCCTATTTTTCGGTACAAAGATAAAGACTGTCAATATAAGTGTTAAAATAAAAACTGCCAAAAAGGCTGTATAAACACTCTTCCATTCCCGCCTTGTAACGGCATTAAGAACTATGCCTACACTAACAGCAACCAGACATACAGAAACGAATAGGCTTATCTCATTAAAACTAAAATACTTATCTACAAAATGTGCACCAAAGAAATTGTCAAAAAACGGAACATAAAAATGAACAAAATATGTGATAACAGACAATAGCTTTGAAGGCAAATCAACACTACTCTCCGGACTGTAAGCACTATGCACAACACCTATTGGGACCGAGCTGCCAAACAATAAGAGATTATAAATATATGGACTTGCAAACACACAAATAATAACTGTAGCAAAAATCGTATACTTGCTAAATATTATCTCTCCCACACTCATTTTATAAAAACAACATATATATACAAATGAGACTAAAACAGTCGAAAAAACAAAACACTACTGTGTAATTTCTTGATGTCGCTAATACGGCAGCCAGTATAACCAGCATTACAAAATCTCGTTTTGTAGGTCTATCGATAAATAACCTGAAAAAACACCATCCAAACCGAAGCAATCAGAAAATAGGTTGCCATATCTTTAGTAGAGACTGTAAGATAATTATTGGAATATACATATACGCCTATAAATACGAATCCTGAAATAAAAGCTATTATCCCGTACCTTCCCAGTATCGTATATAATACAAGTGCAAAACCAGCCGTAAAAAATGCCATGCAATAAACCATACGCCGATGCCATTGAAGGTATATCCAAACCAAAAGAAACCATCAAAAAAAAATGGGAAGAAAGTAGAAATCACTGTTAGAGAATAGTTAACAATATTAAGTTCGCCACTGATCTCAGGAAAAAGCAACCCTGTATCATCATAATATTTAACCAACTCCAAATGGTGAAATGCAAAACCTCCATTACTAGGAACACCTCTTGAATGCAAAAAATAGTATCCTGATATCAGAAATATCAATCCAAGTGAGATAAATAGATTGGAGTCAAACTTAATCTTAAAATGATAACGATCTTCTACATCCACCAGCAGGCAGGATACCAGCAAAAGGAATAGGTAGTACACAGCATACAAACTAATTATGTTTGAATAAATGCCGCTAAAATGCCCTATTGCGAATGCAGCATAAGTACCGATATAGCTAAACAACAGGCCTTTAAGGAGTTTTGAACTGTTTTTGTCATTTGTAAATATATAAAAAAGAACAAACAACAGCCGGAAACGTAATTAATAGTATCCTTAACAGGATAATCGAATATGCACCATTCTCTATTGCTCTTGTCAGCCTAAAACTTCATCTATGACATCAACAATTTTTTTCTGATGTTGTTCCGTCTCCATAAGGGTTCACAGCTTTTGCCATAGAAGCGTACTTCACTGTATCATCTAACAAAGAACAAACCTCATTTAAAATCACACTCCTATCTGTGCCGACAAGCCTAGCTGTTCCTGCCCGAACACCCTCCATCCTCTCTGTCACATCCCTCATGACAAGAACAGGTTTTTCTAATGATGGAGCTTCCTCCTGTATACCACCTGAATCCGTTAACACTATATACGCTCTTTTCAGTAGCCAAATCATCTTTGGATAATCAAGCGGTTCTATAAGATGGACATTCTCCCGCCCTTTCAGCATGGAAAACACCGTTTCACGCACATTAGGATTCAGATGTACGGGATAGATAACTTGCACGTCTTTATATTTATCTGCAATTGCACTGATTGCCGAACATATATTCTTAAACGGATCACCAAAACTCTCGCGTCTGTGCCCTGTCACGAGGAGTATTCTGTCTTCTGAAAGGATTCTTTCAAAACCGCTAATAAAACCATCAAAATATTTAATATACTCTTCAGAGAGACCTTTTTTTGTCTATCAAGTCCAAAGCAGTAAACAGTGCATCAATTACAGTATTACCCACAACCCAAACATTATCCTTAATACTCTCTTTGGCAAGATGCTCTTTTGCCGCGTCTGTCGGTGCAAAATGAAAATCTGAAAGATGCCCGGTAAGCACTCTATTTATTTCTTCGGGGAATGGGCTTTGTTTGTCGCCACTACGCAATCCAGCTTCAATATGTGCAATTTTGACTTTTTTTATAAAAAACCTGCCAAAGCTCCTGCAAATACTGTAGTTGTGTCACCTTGAACAAATATCAAATCAGGTTTGTAGTCATCTAAAACTGCTTCAAGCCCTTTAAGTGCATTTGCAGTAATGTCAAAAAAGACTCTGATTTGGCTTCATTAGGTTAAGGTCGTAATCCGGTATCAGTTCAAAAAAAACTGAGGACTTGATCCATCATTTCTCTGTGCTGAGCCGTCACGCAAACCTTTATATCATAATTCTTCGATTCTCTGAATTTTATCACCAATGGAGCCATTTTAATGGCTTCAGGTCGCGTTCCAAAAATAAATAAAATTTTCTTCATTCAACTCCTCCAAGATCATTAAAATATTAACATCATTGCTTACGTCTTAACAAGAGCGTTTTATTATGATAAAAATAGTGAATGATTAATAGAAATAATATAATAGATATGTTTACTTACTTCTTAATACTTGCTGTCAGCATTATTATTCTGTTTTCATCACCTTTTTTTTAAAAATACCCTTCGATCCGTTAGATCACCTTATGCGGATTAGGAGCCTCATAGAGTTTGACCAATGTACAGTATTTGGGCAGGAGTTTGTTAGAGGCAGATGTTTCTGGCACAATATTTGGGCAACAATTTTCAAGATTTTAGACATTAACAACCCTATAGTTTGGGCAAAGATAATTCATGTTTCTCAGACTCTGCTCACTTTCTATGCTTTATTAATATCCGGCCATTTTGTATTCAAAGGCTTACTCAGAGATAGAAACAGACTATACCTCTCACTCATCTCTGCATGTTTATGGATGACAGGGGTCGGAACTTTTTTCCACGCTAACCCAACAGTCTTGGATAATGTGGTATTCCGTGACCTATATCGCCTTCTCAACGCCGCTAGCGATAATCATATTCGGGATAATAGTGAATCTCCTGAGTTCTCCAAATACCAAAAAAAGCACTTGTTTTCCAAGGTGGAGTTCTTCTTCTTTTTACATACTTAATCCTGGCCGCTCACCCACAGGAGTTCTTCTACATTTTGCTGTTTCTTTGTCTGCTGCCGCTCTTTTACTTTAATCAGACAATACGGGGACTTAAGCAAATCTCTTTAGTAAAGCTTCTGATAACCATGGGGATATCAATCGGTGCTTTATATTCGCTGTTTAACGTACTTAAAGCTCACAACCCAATATTGATTATCCTTCTTTCAAAAGACTTTTTTGGTACACTAAAGTCCAAATATTTAGAAACCCTGTATCTTATTAACGCTGTCAAAACCGGGCGGACAGACTCCACATTTTCGGAAATTATGTTCTTATCACTTGCTTTCCTGATACCTGCCGTAATACTGGCTTATAAAAACCGTGAAATGGTCAACCTCAGATTAATTATGCTTCTATCGGCATTCTTCATCGCTATGATAGTCCCTCCATTCGTTCCTGCAATCGGTGCAGTTTTTTTGTACTATAATGAATGCAGCAACATTGTACCGCTTCTTTTATATGACTCAATGGGCTTGGGTCATACCTCTCCTCTTATTTTTTATTATTTAATAAAGCGAAATATTCTGATCTTAAGACACTGGGTTCTGCATTAATAATTGCTCTGCTTTTATTAGTGTATTCATCAAAGAACACAGCAGTCTTTTATAATAATGTAAGATCGTTATATGCTTCTATGTATGAAGAGAATGTCGGCATTCAATACAGTAATGAACAAATAAATGCTGTAAAGGAGCTAATTGAAAAGCACCCTCCAACAACAGGTAAGCCTGCAATGTATTACATGCGTGGAGATCTTGCTTATATTGCCTATCTTATTCATGGCAAAAGTGTATATACATACAGAATAGTAACAGAACCAAAGTCTCAATGGGAGAAAGAAGCATTTAAGGATAAATACGAACTTATTGAAATCGAAGAGGACACTACTATACCTATGACCGACCCTGTTCTGCAAATGCTGGATTTAAAACGAAAACCTTAAAGCACATCCGCAAAATGCGGTCTTAATCTTCTGAATAATATACCGCCTACAAAAAACTAAAAAATAACGTGACTACCCAAAAATATACTGTCCATACAGGCTCATCCCAAAACCATTTATTATAAATAAATGAGTTCCTATACCCTTCCGTAATATAATAAACTGGATTAAGCTTGATAAATACATGAAACCTTTTGGGAATCATATTGATAGACCAGAAGATTGGTGTAAGCCAGAAACCGAACTGCAGCACCGTATTCACTAAATAACCAATATCTTTCATAAACACAACCAATGCAGATGTGAGCCAAGACAAACCTGACAAAAGTACAAGCATGCAAAACAGATAATAAAAAAAACCTGTAAGCTGTGCAACCCGGGTGTAAAACCGTACGAAGTAAATACAACAAACAAAAAAAACAGATAAAGAATAAATGCAGACCGAGTGCGGAAAGCAGTTTGACTAAAGGCAAAATACTGACTCTAAAAACAACCTTCTTCACAAGATATGTATTATCCAGTATGGCATTTGTAGCTCCACCAAGCCCCTCAGCAAAATAAAACCAAGGGATCATCCCGGCCATGAGCCAAAGTATAAATGGATAATCATCTATCGGTTTGGCTTTAAACCCAACTTCAAAAACAAACCAGAAAATAGATATTGTAACAATAGGATTAACAAAAGCCCAGACAAGCCCTAGATATGAACCAAAATATTTCGATCTAAAATCATGCTTTGCCAAAGTGACGAGCATAACTCTGTTAAAAATAATATTCGTAATAAATTCAATAAATAATTTCAAAAAATTCATAATCACCGCATTGCTGTTTTTTTCAATTATAGTCATATAATACTCATATCTCACTTAAAAGATCATCCTTATTATACTTAATAATTTCATTTTTTGATAGACACTTCAGTATGGTTGTCAAAAAAAATATATATAGTATGCAATTCAGCCTTTTATTATACGTTTATTGGTTTTTTCTTCTGTAGCCGTCGAGAAACCAGCCCCACTTATTAAAGTATTTTACGGCACTAGCAATATGTGCCTTCATCAATTTTAAGCTTTTATACGATGCTTTATTAAATCCATGAGTAATCTTTACTCCAGGTAAATATAGATTTTTATAATTCTCTCCGATTCGTCGGGATAAATCAACATCTTCAAAATACATAAAGAACCTGTCATCAAAACCATTGACCTCCTTCAAGGCTTTGCTCCTGCAAAACATAAAACATCCCGAAACGACAGGCAGCTCAAATTCATTATTAAAGTTTTTTAAAACGCATCTCATAGTTATAATTAGCTTTTTCCACCATGACAGAAGGCAAGTATTTAGCTGCATATCTCACGAACATCGTAAGTGGGTCAGGAAGAAGTTTATAAATATACTGGAATGAACTATCTTCATAATATACAGATGGAATAACAATTCCTATATTCTCATGCGAAATTACGTAATCATATAATATTGAAATATCATCACTTCTAAATCGAATATCTGGATTTACAATCAGGTGACACTCTGCCCCGGTCTCTATTGCTTTGGCGATGCAAACGTTATGCCCACGACCATAGCCAAGATTCTCATCAGAGTAGATGACTTCCGTATGCGCATCTTCTAACTGCGACAAGTCTTTTTTTTTGTATGGAATTATCTAGTATAAATAGTTTTGTATTAAGTGTAATCCCACGTATATCCGAAATAAGCCCTTCTATTTCTTCAATATTCTCATTATATAAAACCAAGCTGACGGTTAGTTGGGTGTTTTTTCAAATAAAGCTCCAAAAAAGAAAATTGGTTTTTACTTATTTCCATTACACTATTATAGCAAACAACTTAGTATATTGAAAACTCTGTACAAAGAGTAATCCATGTTATACAATTTTGCAGTTATGGATAACAACTCTACCAATATAGAAGATTATATTAATAAGTCAAAAGAGGTTTTCAGCAGAAGCAGTCTGTCTCTTGACGATATTAATGGTTTTATCAAAACTGAAAGACAGATAGGTACTCACGCCGCCCCTGAATTCAAACAACAATACACTGAACTGTTCACAATCATCAGAGACAGAATAATATATCCCAATGCAGGTAAAATTGAACTCGTAAATGTTTTCGAAGAGCTGAGTTTTATATTCAGAGCTTCTAAGGTGACTCTTCAGCCTCACCCACAGGCTGCCGGCATGACGACATCTTTTATTAACTCCATGTCCCATAACGAAATCCCGTGGCAATACGCATCCTGCGTATGGCTTTCGTTATACAGACATTTAATAATACTGACTGGAAAGATGAGTTTATCTCACGCCTATTTGATATGCCTTCCGCAGCCTGCTTTAAATCTATGAATGACGTGCACCAGATAGCCAGAGTTTTCCGCAGCACCTTTCCGTCATGTAAGGACCTAATGTTGTGCTTGGAAAAGAATGTCTTTACCGATGTTCTCTTTGCAAAAGACTTGACTACTCAGCGTGCGAATTTCATGTGGGTACTTGAGGTCATATGGAATGTCGTGTTTAAGGAAAGCCCTGAACATATGGAGATAATCCCGTCATGGTTCAGGCTGTTTAAAAAAGGCCATAGACGCAAACAACAAAGAGTTTGTCTTCTATATGCACATGCCGCTAAGCCATATTTACTTGAATATGTGTCATACACAGGAAGAATTCAAAGTCTTTAATGATGAAGTAGAGATGCCCCTTTCGAAATATATACAAAAAAAATATGCGGAAATGGGGATTCAAACCTAACAAGAAAAAAATTACCTGCTAATAACGGCAAGAGAATTGCTTTTGTATACGACAGACTGGTTGGTAACTCCCCTGTCAAGCTTCTCGTATCTCTTCTGACATACCTTAAGGAAAAAAAGACGATATAGAGCTTTTTGTTTATGACATGGGATATGTTGAAAAAGCGGCATCAGACCCTGTAATGATAGAAGAGGTCAAAAGACTCAGTGTCAGCTACATCAACAATCACGACTTGATAAATGATGCCAATGGGCATCACTACAGCCACTTTAACAAGGCTGTCAAGTTGAGAGAGCAGGCATTCAAAGACGATATAGACATACTCATTATGTGCGGCAACAGAATGCCGAGCGGATTTATGTTTGCCACCAGAACAGCTCCCATGCAAGTATTCTGGGATCACGGTAACCATGAGTATGATGTAAAAAAAATATAGATAAACGTATCTGTCATTTTGACGATGGGTATAGGAACAGTTTTGAGTTTGAAAGGTTCGAACTCAAAATGCTTGATAAGTACCTTAAAGAACAGGAAGAAGCAAACCAAAAAAAAAGCAGCTGAAATAAAAAAAGAAACTACCAAAGCACAGCGTTGTTCTTGGCAGTATAGGTCGCTTGATGAAGCTGTCAGACGAATATCTCGAAACAGTTGCCGAGATTATGAGAGCAAATCCCGATACCATATACCTTGCCTGCGGGTCAGGTAATTACGAGGAACTGACAAAGAAGGTTGCTAAACTCGGGATAAAAGATAGATTCATAATTACAGGCTGGATTGACCCTCAAATATACGGCTATGTAATTGACATATATTTGAATACTTTTCCGCTGGAAGGTGGTGAAAGTGTAAACGAATTCAGAGCAAAAGGTGAAGATAAATATGTCATCAGTATGCAAAAGTGATCAATTAAATAGAATTATAATACCTGAAGATTACAACTATTTAGCGATGTTCATTTCGCTCAACTGTAATCTGAAGTGTCCTTATTGTATAAACCTCAACGATAAAAATGCTTCCAGAAGCAAGATGTCCGGCAACATGATGTCCGGGGCAGACTGGGTTAAAGCTATTAATCGTCTTGAGATAGGTCGTGACGACCTGCCTGTCACATTCCAAGGCGGAGAACCTACCATACATAAAGATTTCTATGAAATCGTAAACGGTATCAGAGATGATATCAAACTAGATTTGCTTACAAATATGGTATTTGATGTGGACGAGTTCATAGCCAACGTTCCGGCTTATAAATTCACCCGCGATGCAAAATATGCTGCTATCAGAGTAAGCTATCATCCTGGACACAATGACATAGACGATCTGATAGCTAAAACTCAAAAGATGGATAAAGCAGGGATATATGTTGGGATATACTCCGTGATGGTCCCTGAAAATATAGAGCACATTAAAGATGTTCAGGCGAGATGCAAAAGTCTAGGTATTGACTTTCGAGTTAAAGAATATCTGGGGTTTGACGGCAAAGAGTGGCATGGCGAATATAAATACATGGATGCCATATCACAGGAGCGGAGAAAATCATGCCTGTGCAGGACAACTGAACTGATAGTAGGACCTAGCGGAGGCGTGTACAGATGCCACTCGGATCTGTATGAGGGTCGTGAGCCGATAGGGCACATACTGGACAATGCTTTTGATATCGACGATCTCTTCAGAGAATGTAACTACTACGGTTTTTGCAACCCGTGTGATATTAAAGTCAAGACAAACAGATTTCAAATATTTGGCCACACAAGTGTGGAGATCAAGGATGTAACAGAGCTAAAAGATGAGGCTGAATAATGTCATCACAATATAACTTTGACGGACATAAACTTTTCTATCAATATGAAACAACATATAAACTGCTTAGCGGGCAGGAAGTGAATCCTGTTTATGTTGAATACTCCCCTGTGGGAAACTGTAACCACAGATGTATCTTCTGTGCATACGACTATATAGGATACCAATCACGCAGACTTGAAACTGAAGCAACGATTAAATCGATAGAGGACTTTGCCAAGCTTGGCACAAAAGCTATGCTGTTTGCAGGTGAAGGAGAGCCTTTGCTTCATAAAGATATCGGCAAGATGATCAAGACTTGTACGGATAATAATGTAGATACTGGGATTTATACTAACGGCGTCCTTCTGAAAGGGGATTTATCCGAATTACTGCTCAATCATCTTACTTTCTTGAGAGTTTCTTTCAACGCAGGAACTAAAAAAGGTTTACAAAGAGGTTCACGGAAGAGATGATTTTGATACTGTTGTAGCAAACCTGAAAGCAGCAGCAAAATATAAAAAAAGACAACGGACTCCAAATAGATATCGGACTCCAGATCGTCGTTATACCTGAAAATCTGGATACTATTATTGACCTTGCAAAACTCGGTACAGAAATGGGTGTAGACTACCTCGCAATCAAGCCTTTTGTTCAGCACGGAGATCAAAAAAAAGGATACTCCTTTAAAGAGAATTTCAGTTTAAATGCCCTTGAAGACCTGCTCGATGAAGCAGAAACATACTCCACTGAGAATTATAAAGTAATTGCAAGAAAAGAAGCCTTCAGAAAATACCATGAAAGATCGTACGACCACTGTCTTGCTCTGCCGCTCTTCTCTGTCGTTTTGAGTGATGGAAGTGTATATAGCTGCGGTCCTTTCCTCGGTAATGAGGACTATAAGTACGGTAATATATATGAAAATACTGTTCAGGAAATCATGAACGGCAGCAAACGCAAAGATATATTGGAATATGCGAGAAAATCATTGGATTGCAAAAAAAGACTGCATGCCTAATTGCCGTTTGGATGCAATAAACAGAAGCCTTTGGGAACTAAAACACCCCACAGTTAAACACATAAACTTCATATGAGGTGCCACTTGAAAGATCTTGAAATAAAATCAAAAGAGATTAGAAAAAAACATCCTCAGAATAGCAAATTCCTCTAAAGGACCACATACAGGCACAGCTCTTTCTTGTGTAGATATATTAACGACACTCTATTTCAAATCACTAAGAATAGACAAGAGTGAAGATAGGGATACATTCATAATGAGTAAAGGGCATGGAGCTATGGCGGTATACGCAACTCTCCATGAAAAAAAGCTTATTATCAAGTGAAGACTTCCACAGCTACTATCAAAATGGCGGGGCTCTACCAGCACATCTTGACAAAGACACCAATGACTTCATAGAGGTATCCAGCGGAAGCCTAGGGCATGGACTACCTATGGGACTTGGATTTGCACTTGCGAAAAAAGAAATCCGCTTCAGACTCTAAAGTAGCCGTGCTTATGGGTGACGGAGAAATACAGGAGGGCTCAGTATGGGAAGCAGCAATGCTGGCTCCGAAGCTCGGGCTGAATAATATTATTGCTATAATAGACAGGAATAACCTGCAAGGATACGGAAGACCAAGCGAGCTTGTTGCGATAGAGTCTGTCGAAGATAAATTTAAAGCTTTTGGCTGGGAAGCCGCACGTGTCAACGGACATGATTTTAATGAGATGCAGAAAGCCTTTAGCATCCAAAGTGACAAACCTCTTGCTGTGGTATGTGACACTATCAAAGGGAAGGGGGGGGTCTCATTTATGGAAGATGAAATGAAATGGCACTATTTCATAGTAACTGATGAGATACTTGACCAAGCCTTAAAAGAGTTGGAGATATAAGATGAGAAATACTGCCTCCAAATATATAATGCAATACTGTAAGCAAAATAAGAATGGTTTTCTAATAGCTGGTGATGCAGGTTTTGGTGTATGGGATGATTTCCAAAAAGAACTTCCAGACCAATATCTAAATCCTGGAATCAATGAAGCTGCGACAATAGGGCTTGCGGCAGGGATGGCTCTCAGCGGTTACAAGGTATTTATATACAACATAATACCATTTTTTAATGATGAGGTGCTACGAACAAGTCAGGCTTGATATTTGTTACCAAAATCTTCCTGTAGTTTTCGTTGGGATAGGCTCTGGCATAACATATGCTCCGGCAGGAATGACTCATTATTCGGTTGAAGATATTGCAATAGCAACAACATTTCCGAATATGAACATCATTTCACCTTCTGACCCAAACCAAGTCAATGCTGCAGTCGAGTATGCGATAAACTCAAACAATCCTACCTATATTCGAATATCAAAAGCCGGCGAGCCAAACATTACTCCTGTTGGTGCTGACATTACACAACCCTTCTGTATATCAAATAAAGCATCGCAAAATGCAGTGCTATTCCATGGCTCTATCAGTGATGCCGTTCTAGATGCAGATAATATAGCTGATTTTGATATTTACAGCGTTCCTATGATACAACCTCTTGATCTTAGTTCAATAGAATCTATAACCTCAAACTACAATAAAGTTTTTTATTGTCGAAGAACATTTTAACTATGGTGGTTTATACACATTACTCAAACATAAACTACCTAACTCTGGTAATCTCGAATCCATAGCGATCAAGAACAAGTTTATACACGAGATCGGCAATAGAGATTACATTCGCCAACAATACGGAATAGATTCTCAATCTATTGCCTCAACAATTCGAGGATATAGCAATGGGTAAACTTATTAATATTGTCAATCCATTACACAATCGGACCAGCAGAAATTATATCGAAAGAATGATGAACGATAAAATCCACTGTATGGGCATTGCTAAAGAGTATGGGTATGATTATTGGGACGGTGATAGAAAGTATGGTTATGGTGGTTACCACTACGATGGAAGGTGGAAACCAGTGGCAGAAAAACTGATCACACTAAATAACCTCAAAGATGGATCTAGTATTTTAGATGTTGGGTGTGGTAAAGGTTATTTACTATACGAGCTAAAACAACTTCTACCTAATGCACGAGTTGTTGGTTTTGATGTATCAGAGCATGGAATAGACAATGCCAAACAAGAAATAAAAGAACATTTATTTATAGGAAGAGCAGAAGATAAGTTGAACTTTGATAATAATGAATTTGATCTTGTTGTTTCTTTGGGAGCTCTGCATAATTTAAAAAATCTTTGATCTAAAGTCTGCTCTTCAAGAGATTGAAAGAGTCGGACGTAACAAATACATAATGGTTGAATCATTTAGAAATGATGAAGAGCTTTTCAACTTGCAATGCTGGGCTCTTACATGCCAATCTTTTTACAGTGTCGACGAATGGGAATGGATTTTCAATTCTTTCGGATACACTGGTGATTATGAATTTATATATTTTTTTATAAAGGATATAAAATGGGATCAATATACACGCCTTTAAAAAATCTTTCACTACAAAGATAAACTTGACTCTCTTACAAAAGAAACCGAAGAGATAAAACCACCTGTCCACATAAGGATTAAACCAACAAATGCATGCAATCACAGATGCAGTTATTGTGCATATCGCGAAGATCACTTACAACTGGGAAAAGATATGGTCGAAAAAGATTACATATCTAAAGAAAAAATCCTTGAGATATTAGATGATTGCGCAGAAATGGGAGTAGAGGCTATTACTTTTTTCAGGCGGAGGTGATCCACTTTTTTTACAAGTATATTACTGATGCAACAAAAAAGACTGGCAGCTTCTAATATTCGATTTGCGTCACTAACAAACGGTAGTCGCCTAAATGGTGAGATTGCTGAAATATTTGCAGAACATGGTACTTGGCTACGTATCTCAATGGATGGATGGGATGACAAAAGTTATGTTGAGTACAGAAATGTCAAAGACGGAGAATATACAAAAAATCATCAATAACATTAAAAAACTTCAAGAAGTTAAAGGGACATTGCTTGCTTGGCGTAAGTTTAATTATCGATGAAAAAAAACTACCGACATATCTACAATATGACCAAGATCATGAAGGATCTTGGAGTTGATACCGTTAAAATTGCCCCTTGCGTAGTGAGTAATGCCGGAGACGAAAATAATAAATATCATAAACCATTCTATGAAAAAAGCAAAAGAATTATCCATGAAAGCCAAAAGTGAACTGGAGGATACTTATTTTGAAGTTTTCGATTCATATCATACTCTCGACGATAAATTCAGTAAAAATTATACTTGGTGCCCATACCTTCAGATATTACCTATTATTGGTGCAGATTTAAATATATACTCGTGCCAAGATAAGGCTTATAACCTTGACTCTGGTGTCATTGGTTCAATAAAGGATATGAGATTTGCAGAATTTTGGATGAATGATAAAACAAAATTTTATAGAATTAACCCTATGAAAGACTGTAATCATCATTGCGTTTCTAATGCCAAAAACCTAATGTTGCATGACTATTTATCGGCAGATGAAGAGCATAAAGGTTTTGTGTAGAATATTAAGTATATAAACCATATTAACAGTACTTTGAGATGACCATTAGTCACTCACCATTAACTACAAACTGCAAATAATATGTAAATGATGATATGAAGACTTGAATATTAGCAGGGGTAAATGTGAAAGAGAAATATATTAATGACGCTCTTGATATTTGTGATGGATTTAAGTTTAATAATATACCAATAAATATAGACTGCAATGATAAGACCATCTCTTCAGATAACCCCATACTGCTGGTACATTATAAAGTATTATTCAAAATACTTCGCAGTCTCCACAACGGCTTTATCTATGTGCTTCACTTTGAAAATGCCCTTGTAAATAGATTTATTAATAAACATAACCTAAGTAATATAATTACCCGAATGGATCTAACGAGATACCAAGTATGCAGAAGTGTAGATTTTTACATTCCATGTGACACGCAGATCAGCAACGGTTTCATCAAAAGGAAAATTTTCGACTTTGCTTCAATTGCATTCTTTCATTTAGATGAATTAAATCGATCAGAGATATGTAATAATGAGAATATCTTTAATAATGACAATTCATTGATAAGTCTTTTGAATAGTATTATTGGAGATTCAAAGCAAAAAACTCTCGGGCAAGAAACTATTAGCAGCCTTATTAGATTACCCTATAGATTCAAGGGAAATCTCCAGTATATATGATTTTCAAGGAACCTATTATAAATACCAACTATTACTTTTCGATATATATATTAATAACGATATGTATTATAAAAAAAACTAAAGACGCCACGCGTAAAATTCTTAAATACAATATCGAAGTTGCTAACGAAAGCCTTAATCGCTCCAAACAAATGACAACTGGGCTTTGCTATGCTCGTTCATTTCTCAAAAGCATCGATATATAACAACAGACTGTAATAAGGATTGTCAAGCATATGAAAACAGTATTAATAACTGGTGCATCAAGAGGACTAGGTTTTGAAATTGCCAAAGCAATGGACGCAAAAAAAATATGAAGTGATTTTGGTCGCTAGGAATGAGCTTGAACTAATAAAAAAGAAAAGAGCTACTCAGCGATAACACTTTTATTCACTGTTCTGACTTGACAATCGATGGTGAACCTGAAAGGTTAGTTTCTTCACTTTTATCAAACAAGCTTTGCCCTGACGTTATCATACACAACCTTGGCGGTCGCGTCACTGATGATTATCAGCCTTTAAAACTTGAAATACTGAGAAACAGTATGCGATTAAACGTAGAGATTGCTGCCACTATAGATAATCTTTTATTAAAGCAAACTACTAATATAAAAAAAATTTATATACATTGGGTCTACAGCTGGTCTCACAGGAAATGCATCCCCTGCTTATGCCATAGCAAAAGGGGCTTTAAACGCATACGTTCAAAATATGGCGAGATACCATGCAAAAAGCGGAAATATTTTTTTTTAGCATCCTCCCAGGAATACTTGATCACGCAGGTAGTGCTTGGGATAAAAAGAGAATAGAATCTCCAAAATACTATGAAGACAAAAAAGCCATGATGCCTCTGGGAAGATTTTTTAAAGCCTGAAGAAATTGCAAGTATTTTAGCTGATTTAGTTAATTCTGACAGTATGGCAATAAGTGGTTCTATTATTAAATTAGATGGAGCATTATAAATTGAAATGTCTACTCTGTTATAGCAATACAGAAATCATATTTTCACCGAGCAAAGATTTGGCTGTTTCCTCAGACGGCCAGATTATTAGAGAATCATTCAGACTTCACAAATGTGTTGCTTGCAATCATATACAAAAAATCCTCTACAGATGATTATTTGGCAAAAAATAACCAGTATTTACAATAATTATGACATGTTTAAGCTCTCAAATGGGGAAGAACAAGTAAAATTTGATCGATCTATACCAATTTCACGATCAGATATAATCCTTAATAATATAAAAAGATACTTAAATAACTCTGGAACAATTTTAGATTTGGGCACAGGAAATGGTGTTTTTTCTCAAATCATTTTCGAAACAATACAAAAGATGGAGACTATACGGTCAGGATATCAATAATTTCCAAAAAAGAACATGTCCTTTCGATTCCTGGAGTACATGATTTTTTTTCTCGATAACATAGGCGATATCAATGGAGAATATTCCATGATTTCAATGATTCATGTTCTTGAACATATCATTGATCCTCACAAAGAAATTGAGAAGATCGCACAACTCTTAGAAAACAATGGCATACTACTGATACAAGTCCCAGATATCCACGCCAATATTTTTTGATACTATTATATATGACCATATATCGCATTTCTCAAAACACACCCTATATAAACTGCTGTCGAAATACTTTAAACATGTTTTTTTTCCCAGAAAAAACAACTAGAAAAAAGAAATAACTGTTTTAGCATCCAACCAAGCCTTTTTAATAAATAACCAAACAACGGCATTAGAAGTACTACCTAGTTTAGATTTTGAACCTCTTAATCAATTTCTTCACTATGCGGACGAGAATCAAGACCCCGTAAGCGTATTTGGCACCTCCCCCATCTCCATATTCTGTGCCGAGGCTTTTGGTGATTCATGCATTTATTTTATTGATGAAGATCGTACAAAAGAAGGGAAGGTTTTACTGAATAGAAAAATACTGCATCCCATAGAGTTTAATGGAGACCACATAGTATTCAATCCACTAGCTGATCATGCGCGTATTAGCATTTCTAATAGACATCCGCACTTAAGGTTCACGTCAATCAAGGATATCGGAACTTCATGTATAAATGCAATTATCATCACTATCCCAGTATGGGTGATACATACATAAGAAATGTCTTATCTTTTTTTTATTTCCAACACTAATGGCTGACAATAATTTACCGTACTTAATACAAAATAGAGTTTCAGTCACAATCCTGGTTTATACAAAAAAAAACAGACGTAGTTAAACTGCAACAATCGAAATCATTTCAAATATTGGATAAATTGACAACTATCATTTTTTTTAAATTAGTAGATGATGAGATTGCAAATGCATCGAATAAATATAAATTAATGGGATCTTTTCAAAATGATGCAATTAAAATTTTTTAGATCATCTTCGGCAAATGCACTTCTATTTTTTCACCGCAGATATGATTCTAAGTTACAATGTCCTAGAATATGTACTTAATAAACTACACGAAGCAAAAAAAGCCATAATGTTTTTAAGTCTCCTATTAGATAGGAATTTGGAAGGTGAGATTGATGCCATCTGTGCAAAGACATCCGAGACAAGCAAAACATTCCATCCAAATGATATCGTTGCTCTGTTTATGGAAAATTGTAACAAAAAAAATTTTTAGTCGATTCTGAACGTTTTACAAACCACCCCTCTGCATATTTTAGAATAGCAAAAGACAAAGGCGTTGTAGGTAAAGCATTCCATATGGGACCACTAATGATTACATCAGTATCCAATGACCTTTTCGTAGACGAAAACAACACGTATGATGGTGGGGATTTCAAGGTTTTACCAATAAATCAATATAACGATATTCAGATTGCAGATGATTCAGATGAAATGCTTATCTTTGCTTTTGATGATACCGGCAATGATTACTCTAACAATAAATTTAGTATTTTTTAAAACTGCATCATGGATAAATGATCAAGCTGGTGAGTATCACAAGAGGTATGCCCACCACAACTTAATGTACTATGCTAATGATAAACGAGATAATATGCCAGATGAAATAGAGCTTATTAATGATTTGACTGATGCCTCTCTAGCCCTTAACTCTCTCGGAATCTTTATTAACCAAAACGGCTTCTACTCAAGTTGTACTGGCTATATTTTTTTTGTACACACGAATATAATCTGATCATGCAGAATTCGGATCACACAAATTATGCAGAATTAGCTGCACATAAAGATGCTTTCTATCGAAATCTCATACAACTCAGAACAATAACTCAACACAAAATAGTTAATCATATCATCACAAAGGTTCTTGCCATTTTTTAACAACGCTGTTGAATCAGACCAAAACATCAGTTCTATTAACGCCATCATGAGCAAAGCATTAAATTATTTATACGGCAATGATTATTTTAATTTCAAACACATGGTTTATGATAATGTTGCTTTGCTCGAAATAATGCATCAAGCAGAAAGTAACCAAGTCATTTTGTACTGTGCAAGCAAATATACCAAACAACTCCTGAGCACTTACAAGAATTTTGCTGAACTAGTATGTTATATTGCAGATGACACAGCTCATGGCAACATACATGGTATCGATATAAAAAGATTTGATCCCAACCATGACAGTCTGAAGCATGTTCGTTATATTTTAATAATGTCAGATAGATATGCAGATACTATTTACAATAGAATAATTGATTTAGTACCTAGCTCTGTGACTATAAATAAAAAATCTCTTCAGAATGGAAAAGGATTATTCATTTCGATGTTCGAATTGCGAAAGTAAAGATTTTAAATTGGTACTGCAAGACCCAATGGCTTTTCTACCTAACACAAATACTCCTTTTGAACACTTCGAAGTCTGTGTTTGCACAAAATGCGGACTAGCAATCCAACGTAGTTCATATGATGACAACTATGACTCTCTTCTTAGGCAAGAGTATAGAGACTTTCATGTTAGTAAATATGTCCCTTTTCCAGACAGGAGTTCCAGAAACTCACGTGGGGTTCATTTTTTTAGAAAAACAAGGCTTTTCTGGAAAAGGTAAAAGCATACTTGATATTGGGTCAAATAGAGGAGACTTTCTGTTTTTTTTGGTAAATGAATTATTCAATGCCGAACAAATAATAGGAGTAGAGCCTGCGAATATAAACGATTTTGGTGTAAAAAACTATCAACTCATATTTTAATATTGGTCTTTTTTAATTCTAAATTTGATTTAGTAATACTCAAACAGGCTTTAGAGCATATAAAATTCCCAGATGATCTCCTGAGAGACGTTCAACACCTCTTAAATGATGGTGGTCATGTTTATATAGAAGTTCCTGACTTAGACATGTGCCTGGATAATATATTGGATGATTTTCACCCTGAGCATGTGAGCTATTTCACAGAAATGACCCTAAGGCAATTGTTAAATAAAGCGGGATTTAAGGCTATTATTGAAAAAAAACGCAAATTCTCTTTATGCTTTTGCATCGAAAGCACAGGAAACACTGACTGCTTATGAAGACATATCAAGTATTCTTACTAGATTCTCTATATTCTCCAAAACCAAAAAAGATATTATAGAACAAAGCATAATTAAACTCTCTGATGCTGAAAATGTGACGTTCTATGGAGTTGGGTATTATTTTAAATATGTATATAGAATCCTTGCAGATCATATCACATCTAATAATATCTTTTTTTTATGACGATAATATGTTTGAAGACTTTGAACCCAGCACTAATATTAAAAGATCACCTTTGTCAGATAATGTTGACACCGTAATACTATGCTCAAATAGTATAGATATCCAAGAAGATATGTTTAAACAACTAAAGACGGCAAAAACAGTCATTTTTTCCATGGAGGAAGATAATTGAGTGCTAAAATACTCCTTTTTTGTGCCTAATACGCGATGGTTTAACAATAAATACTGGCATGATTTTCCATACGGACTTGCAATACTAAAGGCGGCACTCGGCCGTGAATACAAAGTGAGAATAGTAGATGCAAACTTTCTAAATCTCAATTTTGATGAAGTAAAAAACATGTATAATCAACGAAAAGCCTGACTATGTTGGGATTTCCTGCATGACAGTGGAATATAAGAATTCATATCTTAAGATTGCCGACCTTTGTAAAGAAGTCGATCCCAATATTAAGACTATTGCCGGCGGTATTTATCCGACCCTTTTGCCAAAAGATTTAATGGACAATATAAATATTGACTATATCGTTCTTGGAGAAGGTGAAAATAGACTTCGCAAACTAATATGCGCTGACAATCAACCTCACCTTCTAAATACTATTGATGGTGTAGGTTATAGAGATGCTGGTAAAACTATAATAAAACCTATTCAACAATATATAGAAGTCTTAGATGATGTACCCTTTCCTGATTACTCAGACATAGACTTTGATGCTTATGCAAATTATGCTAACAAATATTCATATTATAATTATCCAAAAAACTTTCCTTACGGAAGGATTATCTCATCAAGAGGATGTCCATTTAAATGTATTTTTTTGCAGCAGCGGTAAAATTCATGGAAAAAAAATTAGATATCGCTCCCATGAGAATGTGTTAGAGGAAATCGACTTACTTGTTAATAAGTATGGTATAAAAGAAATCATCTTTCTTGATGATAATCTGATCTTAGACAAAGATAGATTCATAAGAATTTTACATGGACTAATTGAAAGAGATTATGGAATTACTTGGAAATCAACAAGTACAGCCGTTTATGCACTCGACGAAGAGTTGCTGCAACTCATGAAACAGAGTGGGTGCTACCAGCTTTCACTCGCTATCGAGTCTGGGAGTGAAAAGACCCTAAGAGCAATGAAAAAACCATTCAATAAACTCGATCAAGTTATTCGCATTATCAATATTGCAAAAGAATTACAATTTGAAATAGCAGCAATGTTCGTTATAGGGCTGCCAAGTGAAACATGGACTGACATAAGGAAGACTTTCAAGTTTGCTGAGGATATTGATATAGATTATATTTCTTTTAATATAGCAACCCCTTTACCTGCCACTGAACTTCTAGACATATGCATAGAGGAGAACTTATTAATAAGTGATTTTGATTTTAACCAGCAAAATTTTAATGGTTTTGGTAAAGCTTCAATTAGTACAGAAAACTTCAAGCCTGAGGAGTTGCAGATTCTAAGAGCCTTTGAATGGGACAGAATCAATTTCCGCTCAGATGAACAAAAAAAAGTAAAATTGCAATAATGAACGGTATCTCCATGACAGAACTAGAACAATGGAGAAAAAAAACACTCGTCAATCAGCAATTAATTTAATTAAGAGTATGAATTAATGTTTAAGTGTAGATCGTGTGCCAACACCAATATGAATATGTTGCTGAACTTCGGAAAACGCCCTATTGCAAAAAAATTTAAAGACCAGCTCAAGAGACAAAGATGAACTAATCAATGTTAAAATCTTTGTCTGTGGCGTTTGCCACCTTGTGCAACTATTTCATGATAAAACAAATAATGATTTTTATGACGATTATTTTCTACCAAGTTCATGGAAATTTCAACCGCACCTCCATCAACAAATTAATGACTTCATCGAAAAAAAAGGGACAGAATCTTCTTATCTTGAAATTGGCTGTAATGACGGGCTAGCTATTTCATTGTTAATGGACGCTGGAGCTAAAAGGATTTACGGTATCGAGCCCTCAAAAGATATGTCTGGAAGAGCACAAAAAGCAGGTTTTAATGTTCTTAACTGTTATATGAACAAAGAAAATGTCAACTCCATATATGACAAGTTTGGTACACACGATTTTATTTTTTCTAGACATGTACTTGAACACATAGACGATCCAAAAGCTTTTTTTGTCTTCAATTGCAATGTTATTAAAGAATGATGGCATATTATTCGTAGAGGTGCCTGATTTCTCCATAACAGAACAATATGGAGATTTCTGTGCCTTCTGGGAAGAACATTTAAACTATTTCAATATTACTACATTAACATCTCTTTTGATAGAATCTGGTTACAAAGTAATTCAAACTGTAAAATATAATTTTAGTGGTGGCAGCATTGGTGCTTATGCAATAAAAAAAAGCAGTACCCACTCTACAAACCTAATAAATAAAGACTATTCTTTCTCTCTTACTGCGTACATCAATAAAACACATAAATATATTGAGAAACTCCTCGAAAAAGTCAATGAAGCTCACTCCAATAATGAAGTTGTAGTCATTTATGGTGCAGGCAACAGGAGTGTCATACTTATAAATCATATTCTAAGTGGGCGTGTGGATTACATCATTGATGATCAACCACACAAACAGAATATGTATATACCTGGAGCAAAGTATCAAGTGTTGCCTCCGGAAACACTAAAAAAAACAAAAAATATAGGTCTATGTCTCTTAGCTGTTAATGAAGAATGCGAGAATATAGCCATAAACAGATTAAAAGACCTAGGCTGTTCGGTTCAACACTATATTTCCATTATTCCTCCAAGTGAATTATGTATCAAGGTAGAAAACGATGACTAGATTCCCTAAAAAAAATAAACCTTGGGCTTAACGATGGCTATTGCAATATGCAATGCTCAAAATGTTATCTTCAGATAAACAATTCAAATAATAAGGGGATCATGACATATGAACAAGCAAAAGTCATATACGATGAAACCGCTTTCAAAGGGGTGACTTTTGCCCCACATATATGGTCAGAGCCACTTTTAGTACATGACCTAGATAAGCATATCGAAACAATAAAGAGTGGTCAAAACCACATCTCTATTAATTCAAATGGCTTACTGCTCAATAAAGACAAAGCAAAAAATGATATTAGATCAAGGTGTAGATAGTTTCTTTATAAGCATAGACGCATTCTCAACAGAAAGTTATAAACTCACGAGAGACTCTGACGAATACGAGCTACTTTTAGATAATTTACACGTATTTATTAATCTACGGAATGCAGGCGGATACAAAACTCGCATAGGAGTATCGTTTGTCTCCTCAGAATCGAATCGACACGAAATAACTTCTTTCCGAAACTATTGGTCAGCATATGTGGATGTCATAAGAATAAATGAAGAGTATTCAGCAAATTCATTCAATACATTTCAGAATACCAAAAGACAACCTTGTTTATCCATCTTTGATAATATGGTCATTAATCATAAAGGCGATGTAATTTTCTGTTGCTTGGATGAGGCATTCCAGACGAACTTAGGTAATGTTTTCAATGATGGCATCGAAAGCATTTGGAATGGCGATTTATTGAGCCAACTTAGAAATAGACATTTAAATAATAGTATACTAGAGAAGGATTTATGCTCAGGATGTGATGTCTGGAGGTTATTTATGCCATATAAAACAATACATGAAAATGGAGTCACTATTAACTATAATGACTTAATAAAATTTTACAATATCTACGAAAAAACCATAAATATCACTTATATTGAGGTAATAATGTCGCAATTTGAATCTAACAATAGCTTAATTGATATAAATACAATAACAACAGCGTGGCAGGCATTTTCTAACATGATGAAATTATCGAAAACGCAACAGCAAGTATTACTTGAAACGGCTCATATAAGTTCTGCTCCAAAAGTTCTTGAAATAGGTCTTACAACCAAATGTAATTATAATTGCCCATACTGCTTCAATCACGCCGACAATACTTATAATTACCTTCCAAATAAAGAGCTTGCTCCTGATAAAATATTAAAGCTACTTGACGATTACAATACTTTGAACACAGTCGCTTTTGGTACATCTGGAGAGCCTTTTCTTTATAAACATTTATTTACTATCTTAGATGGTCTTAAAGATAAGAAAGCAAAATTCGCTTTTTCCACTAATGGTGGCCTCATAGATGAAACACTTGTAAATAAACTACAACAATATGACATCGAAGGCTTCACAATAAGCTGTGATGCAAGCGATGATGATACTTATAGAAGATTTACAAATTATGGAAATCTAAACCAATTTAAAAAAAGCGATAAAATTGTTATCACATGCTTTTCCAGGTAAAATTAGTATTATGGCAGTAGCTACAAATGAAAATACAGATTCCATTATAAAGCTCCCAAAGTTAATAAAAGATATTGGAATCAGCAATATTCCTTTATCTATCGCACCACTTATTCAGCACGAGAAAAAATCATATTAAAAGCATCACCCCAGTACCCAATACGAAACTCAAGCAAATGATTAAACAGCTTATTCTAAAGGCAAAAAAAATATGATGTTAATGTGTATTTTGGCAGCACTCTCACGAACCTTCATTTATTTAAAGACGCCACAGATGAAACAGAGCGTCTAACTCAGTATTATACGCCATGTTCTATGCCATACATATATTTCGGGGTGGACGTTCTCGGAAGAGTCGCCTATTGCTGTGGTTCTATGGAATATGACTCAGTTGAGACATATAAAAACGGTATCCCAATAGCGATGAATACTACTCGTGCAAAAATATTGCGTATACTAACCGCTGCTGGATATAGTACCACGGCTTGTTCCACTTTCTGTAACAAGCAACAAATATCACAGTTCCCATGCTTTGAAACTTTACAAAGACGTATTGCAGTGTACATTAATCAGCCATCAAAAAATTTACAGAAGCCATCTATATAACTTAATTGACAAAATAACGTCACCTTACAAGAATAGACAAGCAGAAATCATTTCGGATCTAGAAATCTCAAGCGAATTAATAGAAATGACAAATATCAAAGATATGCTTAAGGCTAATGGCAAACCTCTATATATACGAATTATAGACTCAGAAAATGAAGATGTATTTGACGGGCTTACAATTAATCTGGCAAAAAATAAAAAAAACAACTACCTTACTGGTGTTAAAATGCACGATAAGAATCTTTTTTTTATGCTTTGTAACAGTTGTGTGGGGAACAACCTATATTGAGCATTATTTAAACTTTTCATTGCCTACTCAAACGACTCAGAACAATCTACAATACTTAGCAAATAATAACATACAATCAAAATATTTTATTTATACTAAAAAAAACGGATATCAAAACACTCCAATCTCATAAATCATTTAAAAAGCTTTCATCGATTATTGATGTAGAAATTGTCTATATTGATCACTGGCTGGAAACTGTAAACAATAAATATCATATCGTTACCAATTGTCAGAATGATGCAATGAAAACATCCCTCGCTATGAATAAAGAACCGGCATTAGTATTTCTAACTTCAGATATTTTATTATCATCTCATACTGTATTTGAGATAATAGAATCTCTTAATAAAGGAAATGAAGTTATTCTAGTTCAGGGTTTGCTGGCTAAGGGTTTAGAAGCATACAATCTATCCAAAAAAACTATCCGATAATACCGGAGACAAAGGTATTGACTCCTACCAACTATCAGCATTAGCAATAGAAAATATTGAACCCTCATTGTGTTTCGGGCATGGCCATTTTACATGCTGGCCTTCGGTTATATATTTCCCTATTGACAATAAGGCACTTCTGTTAAGATCTTACCATTGGCATCCTTTAGTAGTAAAACTGAATGGAAATACAAAAGAGATATCTCAAGGGACAACACTAGACGGAGGAGATTTCTCATATATTGATAATCCAAACAGTAACAAAATTGACCGTGTGACTGATTCCAGAAGATTCCTTGTTGTAACTGTTGATATGAATGGACTTCCAACCCCGCCTAAAGGGAGTTAAATACCCTTAAGATAAGCATGTGGATGAATAAATTTACCAATGAGCTCCAAAGAGCAAACATGCTTTATACTGCGGAGTATTTTGCCACAGAAATCAATGAGCAAATACTGAACAAAAAAACGAAATGAAATAAAAAAAGATATTCGATGAAGTCTTATTCTTCAACAGAACCATTGTTAATATCAACTGGGATGATTATCAGATTATGATATTGAAAACTGAATACGACCAAACTCATTTAGACTGTAATATCTTTGAAAATATGCTCGCAGATGTAAAAAAAAGTAATGAACATAATATGTTGTGCTCCGAATATCCCTCATAGTATTCAAAGCAGATTAGATACCAGTAAAACCACGCTAAAACAAATTAAGCACACTGAATATAAAAGTATTAGAGAATCTTTCGAAATAATAAAAGATATTCTGGATAATATTGGGGGAGGGCAGGCATTCCACTTGCATCCTGACATTATTAATCTGCAACTCCTTTTAGCAAAGATCGAATTAAAACTAAAAAAAATCAGTCCAACAAATCTATCGTTTTCTACGGTGGTGGGGAGTTTCTGCTGTTATTATTAAAAGTAATAAATTTAAATAGTAATACAATTGCATTTATCATAGACGATGACCCCGTTAAGAAAAAATACTACGCTTAATGATATACTACTAAAGAATTTTACAGATATTGACGATATGTACCTAAATAATATTGATTATTTCGTTGTATCTACAACCAAGTTTAAAGCTCAGGTCATAAACAGACTAGAAACAAACAATATTAATAAAGAAAAAATTATTTCTTTATAGGCATCATTTGAGAGATATATAATGAAAAGCATGATAGACAAATACAATTTTTTATCGTAAGGTTTTTAAGAAACTTGATCCACAGATAGATAAACAATTGGACATCTTTATTTCTAGCGACACTTTTAACACTGAATTTGTCAAGGACAATGAAATAGTTACACTATTGAATTCAAACTCAAAAGATATTTCAAGTAACGGTGTAAAAAATCGTTGGCTCTGATAACTACTATGAGCAAAATGGTACTTTAGATAAAAAAAATCCTGGACGCTTTACGCTTTCTGAACAGAGCTGGGGTTTACCCAGATGTATTTAAATACGAACAAGAGCTTAAAGATTTTGTTAATAGTCTTAATATTGAAAGTATAAGTGCTTTGGAAAGGTATTACTTTCTGAGAGAAGCACGATACGATTTTGATCCTGATCTACATACACCTGATGAATCCAATCCACTTCGAGCCCTTCTAAAAAAAAGGTTACTGTGCAAACTGGATTGAATTTCCATAATGATAAATTGATGTATGTAAATGACTATTTCTTTGAAAAAATACGCAAACTTATACCCTGACTTTATTTCCACATACATGCAAGCTGTCGAAGGTTTAGGTCATCATAGTATTTCTGCTAAATGCAATGATTGCTTTCTATTTGGTGACCACTGGTACAGCAATAAGATAATTGATGTTCCAACACTTATCATCGAGATCATCTCAATGCAGCAATATCTGCACCCGTCGTTCAGCATTAATCCCGGTGATATAGTTCTTGACTGTGGTGCGTGTTACGGAGAAACAGCTATATGGTTTAACTCGTTCTTAACAACCGGAAAAGTATACGCATTCGAGGCTTTTGGAGAAAACTACGAAATATTGAAAAAAAAGTCATTGATGCCAACAGTTGTGCAGACTCAGTAATTCCGATTCTCAAAGGTGTGGGCGATAAATCTACACGTTTAAATCTGAAAAAATGCTCATGTAGCTAATACAACAGGCAAAAGCTTTGTACAATCTGAATCTGGTGAAATAGAATCAATATCTATAGATAGCTTTGTAGATCAATATAACTTAAAAAAAATAGACATAATCAAAATGGATATTGAAGGAATGGAAAAAAGAAGCCATTGCAGGCGCTCGTCATAGTATCCAAAAGTATCACCCAACGCTACTTCTTTCAGCTTATCATAAACCTAATGATTTTTTTTATATTCCTGAGCAAGTCAAAGATATATGTGAAGACTACAACTTCTACTTTGATCACAAAACACTTAGGCCATATGAGCTTATGTGTTATGCTGTTCACAAAAAATAAGGATCGTATTATATGAAGATACTCATTATTAAGCTTGGGCTTTCAGAAACACTGGATCCGGAAATAAGCAAATTTAGTTCTTTAGGTGACGTTCTTAGAACTACACCTATCCTTCATGCACTTAAAGATAAGTATCGCGATTCACATATTTCATGGTTGGTAGACGAAGCCTCTGCTATGCTGTTACACGCCAATGAGATGATAGATCGTCTATTAATTTGGGATTCCTTTACAGGGTTTCAACTAATGTCTGAACGGTTTGATATTGTAATCAACCTTGAAAAAAGTTGGCGGTTTATGTGCGATAGCAAATAACATAAATGCTTGGCAAAAAATATGGTTTTAGGTTTAATGAAGTAGACGGCGGTTATGCTGTATTTGAGGGGAGTGAGTACGCATTTGATCTTTGTACTAAAAGAGATATCAAAAGACATAATAATAAGCTTTGGCAAGAAGTTCTAATTGAGATGATTGGAGGAGAATGGAAACAGCAGCCATATATTGTTGGATACAAACCGAAGAAAGAGGAAGAGTTTGATATAGGATTCAATATTAAGGTTGGAAACAAATTCCCTGAAAAAAGCTTGGCCAGTAGAAAATTGGGAAGCTTTGGAAAGTAGACTAAAAGATGATAATGTAAAAGTATCATGGCAAAAAAGGTTTATCAAACTTATATGAATATATGGATTGGATCAATCAAAATGAGATATTAATCTCCAGTGACAGCCTAGGATTACACTTAGGCTGGCGTTTAATAAGAAAGTTATAGGGCTCTTTGGTCCAACAAGCTCCAAAGAAGTATGTTTCTATGGGCTTGGCTCTTCGATAGACAAACACCGTATGGACGATATCTCAGTCGATGAAGTATACGATAGAATAAAATCTCTTCTGCAATAGGCATAGAGATATGTTAAGTATAATACTAACAACTTATAACAGACCCACTGAACTCAAAAAAATGCATCTTAACAATACTCTCCCAAAGTCATACTGACTTTGAGCTTATCATCTCAGATGATTGCTCTGAGGAAGATATTGAGAGTATCGTCTCTTCCTTTAACGATATCAGAATTATCTACACAAAAACTAATGTAAACTGTGGCTATATGAAAAACTCTCTCCATGCTATTACACTCGCAAAGGGTAAATATATAACCTTCATTGGGGATGATGACGAACTCATTGATCACCATTATTTCAAAGATGCTATCAGTGTACTTGAAGAACAAAATGCAGACATGGTGTTTGCCAAATTAATCCAAACATCACAATATGGTCAACACCGAAATGTCTTCCCCTTTGAAAAGATATATACTCCTGAAAGCTTTATATCGATGATGGAAGAGATGCGTTTTAATTATCATGACTTTTTTTTGGTTTTGGGACGTGTATCTTTCGTCGGGATAAATTTCTAGAATCACAGCCATTTGAATCTATTTTTGATAATACAGCTACTACCGATATAACAAACATCTTTAAATATATAATCAGTTCAAATAAAATTGTTTGCTTAGATAGATACGTATATAGCTGGAAGAAGCCTGACTCCGATTCATTAAGCGGCAGTAATAAAATAAACATACCTCTACAGATTATTCACAATCTAGCATTTCCTATAGACATATACACTTTTACTCAAAACAACAAATCGAAATACTCTAAAGTATTACAAGACTTTCTGAACAAAAGAGCTGAATACTCATTTTATGCTATATTGGCAGATAAAGAAGCTGTAGATAACACTAGTCGATTTGACAATATATTCAATAATCTCTCTGGAGATGATTTATACATATATGGTAAAGGATGGGTAGGGCTGGAGTTACATAACTATTTACTTACTAAAAAAAATCTACATAAAAAAAATTCATTGATGACTTTAAGACAGATAACGACATAATTAGCTTCAACAGCTTTACTCAACTTGATAAACCGTGCCAAGTTATAATAGCGACTTATAAATATAAAGACCTATATAATATTCATAAAAGGTTTCGAAACCTCATTAATGTCAGGCTTCTTGATCTGTACGAAGCTGGTGATTAAGGTAACATTACTTCTTTATCAATTAAACTCAACAAGGTATTTTATATTATGATAACAGCATTTGTTCCAACCTTAAACAACGAAACAACGATCCGCGGGGTTTTGCAGGGGCTCAAGGCTCAGACGGTAAAGCCCAAGAAGATTATTGTCATCGACAGCGGCTCAACCGACAGAACAAAAGAGATATGCCTCAGTGAAGGTGTAGAGTTTTATCCAAAAGAGCATTTTGGTAATTTTGAGAGACTTGGTCTTGGCAGAGCCAGAAACCGCATTCTGGAGCTTATAGATACGCCTTACCTGCTATCTGTGGACAGCGACATAATCATTCGTCCCGACCACATTGAAAGGGCTCTCCCTGTGATGGAAGCAGACCCTATGCTGGGAGGAATAGCCGGCAAACAGATAGAGCTTAACCGATCTGAGTTGGGCGACAGATGCCGTGCAGTTGTCGAGATGAGAGACTTGCATAAACCGATTGCATCTCAGAAAGCTGAATACAGGGATTTCATATTAGGGTCAAACAATATCTACAGAGTGGCAGCTCTTCACAAAGTTGGTTTGATCGAAAACAATAATAGATACCGCCCTTATGAAGATAAGTTTATGTCTAATTACGAAGATGTCGATATCGGCATAAAACTTCGTAAGCAGGGGTATAAACTCCTATGGGATCCTTCCATACACACATATCACCTGCAGAAGGATGATGTCCGCACATTCATTGACAGAGCCTACAGATACAGAGTTTTTTTTAAATGGCAGCTTCAGGGTGCTTTCGAAGATGCAGACCTCTACCGTAAAAAGATCGAACACAACATCAATTATACTCAAATGGGTTTCGATATACTCTGCGAAAAATCCAGATGGTATCTCAGCTATCCATTTATCATAGCCGGTTTTACGTTCTTCCTCGAGGATATCTCAAGGTTCGAGCATGGACACCCTATGGCTCAGAAGATTTACAGCTCTTTTGTCAAATCGCTGGATTCTTTTGTCTCTGAAGAGATCAAACAAGGGGTGTTGGATTACAATCAAGAACTCCTAAGCAAAATTGATTATCAGCCTAACGACAATACAGATATCGAAGTTTTAAACTGGTTCATGAAACTAGCCAAGCTGGAAGTCTTTGATAAAAAAGTTCCCTGCGATGCATGATACTAAGCTTATAGAAACAGATTCAGCTATGAAGCAAAAAAGCTGTTGAAGCCTCTAAATTACGCATGGAATATGAAAGCAAACTAGCGATCTATGGTGATTTCAAAGTGTTGCTGGCTAATCCACCTTGGCATAAAGACGGACGTTTTGGTGTCAATGCAGGCAGTCGCTGGCCTCACACATACGACATGAACAGATACAACGCGAACCTCCCTCCATATATCCCCTATCCATTTTTTATGGGGCACTTGTTCTCTATGCTGCAAAACAACGGGATATGCTCATGGATGATAGACGGGATTGCTGAAGGCTATTCCGATGAAGAATTCATATATGAAATATTTGGTTATGCTCCTGATCTTATTTTTTATAGAGACTTCTGCTCCGTCATTTGAAAACGATTTAGACTATGCAAACCGCATCAAAGAGTTTCTGCCTGACACCAGAATATGCATGACAGGTTCACACATAAGCTACCTAAAAGGTAGGCTCATGGACTCTCCTGTGATAGATTTCGGTATTACCAAAGAGTATGAGGACTCGGCTTTAAAACTATCTAAAGCCATGTCAGATAATGTCGGCTATGAGAATATATCCGGACTGATTTATAGATCAAAGGGGAAAGTGATTGCCAATCACTCCGATTCTGACATTGATTTTATTTCACTCCCAAGACCTGAAAGGGTGATTACTCCATTTTATAATTACAACGACAGACCAATTAATGAGCTGGCTTATCCATCCATGCAGGTACAGCTTTCAAGGGGCTGTCCGTTCAAATGCACCTTTTGTCTGTGGCCTCACACATTTTACGGTAAAAAAATACCGCACAGCCGATCCTTATATTGTTGCAGAAGAGATCAAATACGGTGTCGAAAAAATTCGGTATACAATCTTTTTTATGTCGATGACGATACTTTTAATATAGACATGAAGCACCTGCATAGCTTTTGCGATGCACTCGAACAAAAGGGTCTAAACCTGCCTTGGATGGCCATGGCAAGAGCCGACGGAGGTCTGGACGAAGAGCTTATAATAAGGATGAAGAATAACGGATTAACCGCTCTGAAATTCGGAATAGAGTCTATAGACAAAGAGGTTTTAAAAGAGATAAATAAGAAGCTGGATATAAAAAAAAGTGTGAAGAGACTTTCAACCTCTGCCGTAAACACGGTGTAGGAATCCATTTAACATTCTCCATAGGCTATATGGCTGATACCGAGGATACCATTAAGAGGACTTTCGATTGGCTTATAGAGCAGAACCCGGACTCACAGCAGGTATCGATTGTTGTACCTTTTCCAGGGACTCCTATGCACGAACAGCTTATCAAAAATGGTCTTTTGGACGATAATAAACTTACCAGCTTCGATGGGAATACCAGCCTTGTTTTCGTAAACAAGCTTGGTTCTGAAAAAACTAAGATGCTGAAAGATAAATGGAATTCAGATTGGATCAGTTTTAAGAATAAATAGTTCCATACATTACCTGAGGTTTTAATTGAAAATACTAATAACAGGCGGTTGCGGCTTTGTCGGCAGCAGCCTTGCAAAACATTTCAAAACTAAATACCCGTCATATGAAATCACTGTCTTTGATAACCTATACCGCAAAGGGAGCGAGCTGAATATTGAGCCGCTGGAGAAACTCGGTATAACTTTTATAAAGGGTGACGTACGTTTTTTATGATGATCTCAAAGAGCTTGACTTCGATATCTTGATCGAGGCTTCCGCCGAGCCGTCTGTCATGGCTGGCAGAGGGGCTGATCGCAGATACCTGATCGATACCAACTTTAACGGACTCATAAACTGTCTGGATATTGCTCTGGAGCGAAAAGCTCCTGTTGTTTTCATCTCGACCAGCAGGGTCTACCCCATGTCTGTAATAAACTCGCTAAATTATACGGTCACTGATAAACGATACGATTTAGTCCCATGCGATATAGACGGTGTCAGCGAAAACGGATTTTCAGAAAAACTGTCACTGGACGGTGCACGTTCTCTTTACGGGACAACAAAGTTAGCCGGCGAAATGATGATCACGGAATATATTGAAACCCTTGGACTTAAGGCTGTTGTCAACAGAAGCGGACTCATTGCAGGTGCAGGTCAGTTCGGTAAGACAGATCAGGGGGTTGTTACCCATTGGGCGGCCAGCTACATATACGACAAACCGCTTGCAATATTCGGCAACGGAAAACAGGTCAGGGACATACTTCATGTAAAAGACCTGACCAGACTGATAGATATACAGATACACGATCTATATAGATTCGCAGGAGAGACGTTTAACGTCGGCGGAGGTCTGAGCAACTCCTTGTCTATAAAAGAGTTGGACGATCTCTGTAAAAAACATATCTGCGACAAGGATATTCCCACAAAGCCACTGAGGGATTTAGACCTGAAATATTACGTAACCGATAATAGTAAGATAGCTCACTACGGCTGGATGCCCGAAATCTCAGCCGAAGAAACGCTCATAGATATTGCTGACTGGATCAAAGACAACAAAGAGGAACTACGATGGATATTTGTTTAATAACAGGTAGCGGCGGGCTCATAGGCTCTGAAGCTGCCGAGTTTTTCAGTAATCATTTTGACCTGATAGTCGGAATGGACAATGATATGCGAGCTTACTTTTTTTGGCAAAGAAGCCTCCACTGAATGGAATGTCAGCAGGCTTAAAAGCCAGCTCGAAAACTACAAACACCGTACGGGTGATATCAGAGACTTTGAATCCGTTGCAAGCATATTTCGAGAGTACGGCACAGATATTAAGCTTGTGCTCCACACAGCAGCTCAGCCAAGCCACGACTGGGCTGCAAAAGAGCCATTTACAGATTTTGGTGTAAATGCGACAGGAACATTAAACCTGCTTGAGGCAACTAAGCAGTTCTGCCCTGATGCCGTCTTCATTTTTACATCCACCAACAAAGTTTATGGAGATACCCCTAATAGCCTCCCTCTGGTTGAGATGGACATAAGATGGGAGATATCAGAAGATCACCCATACTATGAAAAAGGTATAGACGAGAATATGTCTATCGACCAGTCGAAACACTCTATATTCGGCGCAAGCAAAGTGGCTGCTGACGTTATGGTACAGGAGTACGGCAGATATTTTGGCATGAAGACAGCCGTTTTCAGAGGCGGATGTCTCACAGGGCCTAACCACTCAGGTGCTCAGCTTCACGGTTTCCTCAGCTATCTTGTTAAGTGTGCCCTCACAGGGAATAAGTACACTATCTTCGGATACAAAGGGAAGCAGGTCAGAGACAATATCCACTCGTATGACATGATTAATGCATTCCTGCATTATTACAAAAAAACCAAAGATAGCCGCTGTCTATAATATGGGCGGCAGCAGGCACAGCAATTGCTCCATGTTAGAAGCAATAGAGATAGTGGAAAAAATTATCCGGCAAAAAATTTAACCACGATTATACCGATGATAACCGCTCAGGTGACCACATCTGGTGGATAAGCGATGTGTCCAGATTTAAAAAAAATGACTACCCAGAGTGGGAATATAGATATAATATTGATCAGATCATGCAGGAAATAATTACTGCGATGGATGCCAGACTATAAAGAGGTAAGAATGCAAAAAAAACCATATAACATAGAAGATATATCCTACACTATCACCGAATACTGCCCCGGCCCGTGCAGGTATTGCAGTATATGGAAGCTGGAGGATAAACGTGATGAGGAGCTCACATCTGCCGAGCTGGATTCCGTATTCTCTTCCAAACATCTTAACCTGAAAAAAAGCTCACCTCACAGGTGGCGAACCCCATATGAGTGATACATACTTCCGTGTTGTGGATTCACTTTATAAATATCACGAAGGTGTGGTTATAGATTCCCCTATTACAGGCTGGTTTCCTGAAAGGCACGTTGAAGTAGCCGAATACGTACTGAAAAAAGAACCCTATATACAGACTGGATATTTCTCTGGATGGAGATAAGGAGACTAACGAAAAGATACGTCTCCGTAAAGATGGATTTGAGCTTTCTATGCAGACCATTCAGGAGCTCCAGAAACTTAAAGGTATGGTACTCCGTTTGCAGTTTACTATCTATAAAGAGAATCACCACCTGATCGAATGGGTATATAACTTTGCCAAGGAACTGGGGGTTGGTCTTTATCTCGGATACGGACGTTACAACCCTGAGAGATACAGAAACGAAGAGGATAACCTTGAAAAGAAAGACTTGTCACGTGAGAGTTTTATCTGGACAGAGGACGAGCTTAAAAGCATAGACGAGCAACTCGTAAAGATCGGTTACGATCAAGGACGCTATAAGAGTAAATACCTCCTACAAAAAAGCCGTATACGAAGGTCAAAAGGTCGAGTTTGATTGTTTCATGGGAAGAAGAAATATAGATATAGACCCTTATGGCAATCTTTACCCGTGTCTCCTCTGGCTTGATTATCTTCACATGGGTAATATCCGTGAGGCAGGCGGTTTTGATAATGCTCTTGAGTCAAAAAAAAGCACTAAATGTTCTTGAAACAATAGAGACTAAAGGTTGTCACAAAGATTGCCTCTATACATGTGCAAATAAAATGAACCTGATAAACCCACACATTCCTGCTGTCGGTATGATACAATATCCAGGTAAGTATGGTTATATATTTAGTGAATTAGACGTTATACCTATACGACCTTGGTGGTATGATGAATATGTTACAAAAGGTATAATATGATATGGTTTGACTTAGTTACACCCAAATCTGTTATGTTCTTCCGCCCTTTTATCGCAAAGATAAAGGAGCGTGGTTATGATGTGCTGGTCACTGCCCGTGAGGGTGACGGCTATAAAGAAGTAGTCGACCTTCTTACGCTTTACCGCATCGACTTTATCAACAGAGGGTTCTTTGGCGGTGCAAATCTGGGTGACAAGCTAAAGGCCTCGATCCACAGGCAACTGGCACTTATGGAATACATTGAAAAGCGTAATATTACAAAGCTTGTGTGCCTTTGCAGCGTTGATGCTAACAGAGTCGCTTTCGGATTAGGTGTTCCTATCATAAATTTTTATGATATTCCACTATCCGACCATACTGCGAACTTTAAAAAAAGCACTTCCACAAGCCAGACTTACACTCCCTCTATCCACAAAAGCATTCAGACCATATATGGTGCCTCAGACAATATTTGAGCGTTTCTCTATGGAGGCTGATCAGATACACAGCTATCAATTCTTAGACGTGGTTGCATGGCTGCACGATTTTAAACCTGACAGAGTTTTCTATGATGACTTTCTGAAATCACACGGTCTTGATGCAAACAAAAAAAAGACTATTGTTGTACGTGAGGAAGAGTTCAAGGCTTCTTACGTGCATAAAAAAATACCCTGTGCTCTATGACGGTCTTAAGATCATTCACGAGACTATGGATGTTAATATCATTATCATCCCCAGGTATGAGCATGAACCGCTCAAAGAGATGTTCCCTTATGCCGCCGTGCTTGAGGAAAAGATGGTGATTCAGCACCTGTTGGCGTTTGCCGATCTTTTTTATCGGTGGCGGAGGTACTCTGAACTCTGAAGCCTGCTTCTTCGGAACACCGGCAATATCAACCCGCTCTTTTGTTTCGCATTATGACAAACTGCTCATAGATGCTGAATTGATGGAAAAAATAGACACGGTGGATGAGCTGTTGGAGACAGCCAAACGCATTATGTCTAAGAGGAATGACCCTAAAAAAACTCTTTGATACAATGGATTTTGACTTGGACTCTATTGTGGACGAAATACTGAAATAGCTAGCTAATCAGATAGTTTCTGCCGTCTAATCTTTTAATTGTGTAAAGGTCTGTTTCATCTGGAATCTCTTTATATTCATCCCAACATAAACTTATAAGCCTACCACTATGCTTTTTATCTGCATTTTCAGCCAGCCAGACAATCCCATCCGTGGCCTTTTCCAACTCAGGACTCCTGTGACCGGTATTGTCAGGAATGAGAATCTCCCTTAGCTGAGAGTCAATCGGTCCGGGCAACACTGCAGTTACCACCACATCAGATGCCGACAGCTCCTGTGCCATAACCTCAGTTATACCGTAAAGGGCATATTTTGATGCGACATAAGCACTGTGACCAACCTTATCACTCCGCCACCCGACACCACCACCGCAAACATTTATTATCCTGCCTGCATTTTTTTTATTTTTTTTCATTATTTCTAAAAAGAATTTACAAAAAAGGAATGCCCCATGCACATTAACATCGAAAACTCTATTAAATGTATCGAAATCATAATTTGAAGAGATGCTAAACTCACCTGCAATCGCGGCATTATTTATTACCACATCTATTTCGCTTAGCTCTGCTATATGATGCGAGAGAGTATCCTCAATGGTTTCAGGCTTTGCCATGTCTATTGCTATGGTCTGATGCTCTACGGCGTGAACCTTGAGCTCTTCAGCCAGGCATCTTAACTTGTCATTATTCCGGCTAACAAGCACAAGTGAATGACCGTATTCGGCTAACCTGCGTGCTATCGAACTTCCGAAAGCTCCTGTTGCTCCTGTGATTAATATCTTCATTTTATCTCAATAAATTTATCATCTCGCGAAGAGCAGTTTTCATGGCACGTGTACGGACAGCATCTCTGTCCCCCATGAATTCATATCTCTTTGTGATTACTTCATTATTTACTGAATAAGCGAGGCAGACTGTCCCCACGGGCTTCTCCTCTGTGCCGCCTCCAGGACCTGCTACACCTGTCACGGCGATAGAGCACTGGGTACGTAACTGATTAGCAACCCCCACAGCCATAGCTTTTGCGGTCTCCTCACTAACAGCACCGTGCAAAACCATCGTATTGTGCGGAACTCTCAGGATTCGCTCCTTCACCTCGTTGCTATAGGATATAACTCCGCCCATAAATACTTCGCTCGCTCCCGATATCTCAGTTAGCTCTTTACCTATCATGCCACCTGTGCAACTCTCCGCAACAGATATGGTCATCCTCTTCTCTTTCAGCAGACGTATTAACACAGATGCCAGACCGTCGTCACCAAAGCCTATGAACTGCTTAGGAAAAGCCTTTGCTATATGGTCGGCATACTCTTCTATCTGAGCCTTATCAAAGCCTCTCAGCTTCACAAGGCACTCGCCTTTTGCAACATTGATAATGCAGTCAACATCTTTCGGCAGATTCATTGCTCTGACAACGTCATCCACATCACTTTCAGGCAGACCGCCTATACGCACGTCTGTACTGATACGCTCTTTAAGAGCATGTCTTTCGAGCAGATAAGGCATCACATACCTGTCAAACATCTTATGCATCTCATAAGGTACGCCCGGCATACCGATAATCACGTTATCGTTATGCTCCATACCAAATCCCATCGCAGTACCCGAATGGTTGGGAAACAGCATACAGCCTGCAGGTAAAAGTGCCTGACGCTCATGGGATTCTTTGATAGTCACTCCACGTCTTTCCAGCCATTTTATCATGTGCTTCTTTGCTTCCTCGCACATCTCAACCTCGACACCGACGCTTCCGCCATAGTCTCGGCAGTAATGTCGTCAAATGTTGGTCCAAGCCCGCCTGTAGTCAGTACAACATCATATTTTTCAAGAGCTTCCTTCATGGCATGCACGATCTTTTCCCTGTTGTCAGGGATAAGACGAACATCCTCCACATTGAAGCCTGCCTTGGTGAGCTTAGCTCCCAGCCATGCAGAGTTTGTATCCACTATACTCCCTTCAAGGAGTTCACTACCTATTGCAAGTATTCCAACCTTAACCATTTTCTATTCCTTTAAGAAATTGTATGTTTCAGATAAACGTAACGATTTGCCATATAAATTATGCCACTGTAAAGACTTATGAGTGTGCAAACAGCATAATGTAGCCGATGTATAAGAAAGCAAGACATATAATCGAATACAGCCCTGCCATAAGATCATCCACCATAACACCGACTCCGCCGTCGAGCTTTTCCAGTCTCTTTATAGGATAGGGTTTAGTTATATCAAAAAAGTCTGAATAGCAGAAACCCCACCACTAAAGTAAAGATATTCACAGGGAAAAAACAGAAAAAATCATATAATAAGCTGCCATTTCATCTATGACAACCTCAGACGCATCCTTCTCTCCTGTATAAGTACCGTGATACTGTGCCGCCGCTGTCCCTAGGATAAGCATAACAGCAAATATTGCCGCTCTTGATATGTACGGCATCTGGGATGTAATGATCACCGGTATAACAGCCGCCAGAGTCCCGAATGTACCCGGGGCAAAAGGAGCTTTTCCTGAGCCGAAACCTAAAGCGACCATCATATATAATTTATGCATTTTCTACCTCTAGTTGCCTTTATGCAGGCTTAAGTTTCATCTTTCATTCCATTCAAAATGCTATTTTTGCAGTTTGAGAGCCTCTTTGAGGTCGATCTTCCCTTCGTAGAAAGCCTTGCCTGTGATAGCACCGAGTATCCCTTTTTTGCCGTTGAGAGCTTCGATATCTTCTATCCCTTTGAGACCGCCGGATGCGATGACCGGATACTTTATATTTGCTGCCAAATTGAGTGTCGCCTCAAGGTTTATCCCCGAAAGCATACCGTCACGCATAATATCTGTGTATATAACAGACTCAGCCTCATACCCCTCATAGCTGTTGATAAGGTCTACCGCTGTCACCGTACTCTTTTCATACCAGCCCTCTGTAGCCACAAACCCCTCTTTGGAATCGACACCCAGAATAATCTGTCCCGGGTATTTCTTCATAGCTTCTTTTACAAAATCAGGGTCTTTCACTACAACTGTGCCTAATATTCCGTATTTGACACCTATATTGAAATAAGCCTCAAGACGCTCAAGGTTGCGGATACCGCCGCCTACCTCAATCTCCATGCCTGCTTTTGCCACTATCTTCTCTATCAGGTCGAAGTTTGTCGCCTCACCCTTCCTCGCACCGTCAAGATCCACAATATGCAGTCTCTTAACTCCCATGTCCGCAAACATCTTCGCAGCATCAAGCGGATTATCGTAATAGACTTTATAATCATCCATATCACCCTGCTTGAGGCGAACAGCCTTTCCGTTAAGCAGGTCTATTGCAGGTAAAATAAGCATCTAAGCATCTCCATATATTTTGTCATTGAAAGTGGTGTAATCAAGAAACACCCTAAAAGGTTCGCAATGACGATGTATTTATTTAAATATCCCAACGGGAGAAATTATCAAGCAGGTGAAGACCTAGCTTCTGACTCTTCTCAGGGTGAAACTGAGTAGCCGCCACATTATCCCGTATCGCCATAGCGGTGAACTCTCCACCGTAATCGCAAGTAAGTGCTTCAGCGGCAGGATTTCCGGATTTTGCACGGTACGAATGTACAAAATAGAAATAATCTCCTGTATTCACACCTTCAAGCAGTGGGTGTTCAAACTTTTTTTATGATTGTATTCCAGCCCATCTGAGGGATCTTCATCCCCTGCCGGACTATCTCATCAGGAAACTTATCAACCACGCCTTTAAAATATCCAAAGCCCTTGTGCTCGCCGAACTCAAAGCTCTTTTCAAACAGCATCTGCATCCCGACGCATATACCGAGCATAGGTCTGCCTGATTTTATAAACTCGAGTGTAGCCTCTTCCAGACCGCTCTCTTTGAGCCCTTTTCTGCAGTCGGCAAAAGCTCCGACACCGGGCAGAATAGTTCTGTCGGCTCTTCTCACTTCGTCAGGATCTGACGTTACTTTTACATCATAACCGAGAGACTGCAGAGCCTTTTCAACACTCTTCAGATTTCCCATACCATAATCTATTACCGAAATCATTATTGCTCCTATAAGATCTAATCTTACATTATGTAAAACTAATCCTTCAGCTCAGCCTAAGTATTACTATCAACTAAACACTATATCGAATCAGCTTTGCCTTAACAAGCTTCGCCGGATTATCAGTATCATTAATGTTAACATCTGAGACGATTAAATTGTCGTTCAGAACCACAAACTCTTCAAACACTTTAATATCACTGCCGGAAAAAGATTTGTATTTATCTTCACTCATCAAAACCATAAAGTTAAAGTCTGCATTGTCATCTTTCTTATATATATAACTGAAAGCTCTGATAGGATTTGCAATATACCACAGCCCTTTAACAAGCAGATGAGTTCTGCCAAGAGGATCAACTTTATCCACTCTGCCATATTCTCTTGTCTCAGAGAATTTTAACTCTCTGATAGTGTGAACGCCTCTTTTTTTTAAGGTAAGTTCAAGCTTTTCATAACTCTCACTGCTTGCGGCATAGTTTTCGCCGTAAACCATCATCAATGTTTTCAGTTTTCCGTGTTTTACACACCCCACGGCATATATGATATCCTTCTCCTGCCACAGCTCACAATCTCTGCAAGCTTTGGTTATAAGCGGATTGCTGGAGTGCAGGCTACGCCTTGGATAGGAACTCTTTAGTGCAATGTCGTCATTATCGGATTCGATCTTCTTAACTTCGACAGCATCACCACCTTTTAGAATCATGTCAGGCGGATTAAGCAGATTGCCTAAATATGCAAAAAACATCCGCATATTTTTTGATTACGCTGGTCGATCTCTATGTCGCCAAAAGTACCTGCAAATGCATCTTTAATATAACACTCGAGAGCATCACTCATATCGCTGAATACATCATCACTATCCTGAGCCGGAGCTAAATCGAACGAACCGGATTCGATGATATTCATAATTGCATCTAGAATATTACTTGGCACTACAGAACCTCTATATATACTCACATTGTAAGCAGCAAAATACCGACTGCGAAGTCATCTCAAACCGATATTAAAGCGACCCTTTGGTGGATGGAATCTGATCAGACTCGACAATAACTGCTTCCTTGACCGATCTTGCAACACACTTAAATATCCCTTCGATAATATGGTGAGTGTTACGCCCGTAACGTTTCACGATATGCAGGTTTATAGCCGCTCTGTCGGCAAAAGCCTTAAAGAACTCTTCCACAAGCTCAGTATCAAAGTCGCCGACCTTGTATGCAGGTATAGCGGCATCGAAGTTGAGGTATGTCCTGCCTGAGAAATCCACTGCACATTCTATGAGGGTTTCATCCATCGGAAGCAGGAAAAAAAACCGTATCTTTTGATACCCCTTTTATCTCCGAGAGCCTCTGCAAATGCGTCGCCTATAACGATGGCGATATCCTCAGCCGTATGATGAGCGTCGATATGCGTATCCCCGTTGCAGTGTACGTTCAGATCAAAAGATCCATGTCTGGCAAAGAGTTCCAGCATATGATCGAGAAACCCCACACCAGTGCTGACATTGTATTTTCCGCTTCCATCAACATTCAGGCTGACAGAAATCTCTGTTTCGGTTGTTTTACGCTCAATTTTGGCTATACGCTCTGCCACAGCTAATCACCTCAAGTTTTATTTTACTTTATCGTCAGGTTATACTATCTTAACATAGCTAAAAAAATAAATATCTATTTCCCAGTAATGGCTTACCATTCAAATCATTGGAGTTTTAGATGCGTTATCATAAAAGTCTACAAAAAACATTATGACCTTTCTGAAAAAAAAGATATAGAAAATCTCCTTTATCTTCAACCTATTATGAGTAAGTATAAAGACGAGTTCGTTGAAGACTATTACGAGGCTCTCTCTGCCAAGTTTAAGCTAACAGATAAACAGGCAGGAGCTCTCGGAGCTAATAAGGAGAAACTCGGCGAGTGGTATGACAGACTTTTTTTTGACGGCAATCCCAATAACAGCTATTTCAACTTTTTTATATAAACAGGGGGGCAGGAACATACAAGTACGACTTTGACCCTGACTTCCTCACAGCTATGATCAGCTTCGCAAGGCTATGGATGCATGAAAAGATTTTTTCAAAACCTTGACGATGATTTCAAAAGAAAAAAGTATACTATTATCACTGCACAAAATGCTTGATATCAATAACGAGCTTATGGTTGGTGCTTTTTACGACAAAACCGTGAGCAAATACTCCACGGTATTCAGCTGGCGTAAGACGGTTGTGGATTTCTCAGAGAGATTTTCCCTGCTCATGCACTCTATACTCGTGGCTGTCCTCATAGGTCTCACCTTGATGTCGGTTGTAATCTTTGCAATAGATATATTTCATCTTCTGCAAGGGCATGCAGAGACCATGCTCATTACGGCTCTCGGTTCACTGCTGATCATATGGGTACTGGTGGAGCTGCTGCACACCGAAGTGCAGATCATACGGGGCGGTAAGTTTAAGACCTCTGTTTTCATAAGCGTTGCTCTGGTCGCCTTTATAAGAGACCTGCTGATTATGACGCTGAAACACGAGAAGGGGAACATCATTCAATATGGTTTTATCCTGAGTGCTATCCTTATACTCGGTTTGATATTCTGGCTGATAGTGAATACGGAATCAAAGGACTAAACTTTCCATCGACTATATTGTCCTACTGAGAGGATGAAGCGGAAAGACCTGTATTTCTTTAATTTAGATTTATTCTATGGAGATTATAAATGTTTAAAAGTGTCGCTAAAAAAAATATTCGGTTCATATGCAGATAGATATATCAAGAAGCTGCAGCCTGTTGTTGACGGGATAGCTTCTCTGGAGGAATCCTGCAAAAAAAACTTCAGGACGAAGAGTTTCTGACTAAAACTGAAGAGTTCCGCGAAGCTCTCAAAAAAAACGGAAAAAACTGAAGACGATATCCTTTTCGAAGCCTTTGCCCTTGCACGTGAGGCATCAATCAGAACACTCGGCATGAGGCACTTTGATGTGCAGATGATGGGTGGATATGCCCTGCACAAAGGGAAGATTGCAGAGATGAAAACAGGTGAAGGTAAAACCCTCGTAGCTACTCTGGCACTATACCTGAACGGTATCAGCGGAAAGGGTGCTCACCTCGTAACCGTAAACGACTACCTCGCCAGACGAGATGCTCAGTGGATGTCGCCTCTATACCTCTTCCTTGGGCTGACTGTCGGCGTAATCCAGCATCAGGTCTCTTACCGTATCGAATGGGATAATAAAGCTGAATTCACGACAAAGCTTGTGGAGTGCAGCAGACAGGACGCTTACAGTGCTGATATCACATACGGAACTAACAACGAATTCGGTTTCGACTACCTCCGTGACAACATGAAATCACCTGAAGAACCACTTTCGCAGAAACAGCTTAACTTCGCTATCGTAGACGAGGTCGACTCTATCCTTATTGATGAGGCCAGAACCCCCCCTTATTATATCCGGTCCGACCGAACGCAGTACAGACCACTATTACGAAGTGAACAATATTGTAAAAGACCTTGTACCTCACACCCACTACTCGCTGGATGAAAAGAACAAAACAGCTCAGCTGAATGACGCAGGTATAAATGCCATTGAGCAAGCTATGGGTATAGATAACCTTTTCGATATTAAATATGTGGATATGCTCCACCACTTCAACAACTCAATCAAAGCCCACGCACTTTATAAAAAGGATGTGGACTATGTGGTTAAAGACGGTGAAGTTATCATTGTTGACGAATTTACGGGTAGGATGCAGCCGGGGAGACGCTATGCCGACGGTATGCATCAGGCACTGGAGGCGAAAGAGAGCGTGAATATCGAAAGTGAAAACCAGACACTCGCCTCGATCACTTTTCAGAACTTCTTCCGTATGTATGCTAAGCTTGCAGGAATGACTGGTACGGCTCTCACCGAGGCACAGGAATTCCAGTCTATCTACGGACTGGAAGTCGCCGTTATCCCCACACACATGAATATGGTTCGTATAGATAACCCTGATGTAATCTTCAGAACTATCAAAGAGAAGTTCGATGCTATCGTCGATGAAATCGAAGAGATGCACACGCTGGGAAGACCTGTTCTTGTGGGTACAAGTTCCATCGAAAAGACAGAGATAATCAGTCAGGTACTTAAACGACGTAAGATAAAACATGAAGTCCTCAACGCAAAGAATCACGAGCGTGAGGCTGAGATCATAAAGGATGCCGGTCAGAAAGGTGCTATCACCATCGCCACAAACATGGCAGGTCGTGGTACAGACATTAAGCTGGGTGAAGGGATAGCCGATATCGGCGGTCTGCACATACTCGGAACTGACAGGCACGAATCAAGACGTATAGACAATCAGCTCCGTGGTAGAGCAGGCCGTCAGGGTGACCCGGGTTCTTCAAGATTTTACGTATCCCTTGAAGATGACCTTATGCGTATCTTCGGTTCAGAGAAGATATCCGCTATCATGGAAAAACTTGGGATGAAAGAGGGTGAATCTATTCAGCACCCGATCATTTCCAAATCCATAGAGGGAGCTCAGAAAAAAAGTGGAAGGTTTCCACTTCGAGATCAGAAAACACCTTCTCGATTATGACAACGTAATGAACCAGCAGAGGAATGTAGTCTACTCCCTCAGAAAGGACATCATATCTGGAGAGGCGAACGAGCAGATTATTCAGGAGACCATAGACAACGTACTGGATAATATGGTTGAGGTATTTATAAATGCCACGGAGAAGCCTGACTTTCAGGAACTTGAAAATGAAATAGAGCAGACCTTTGATATAGATTTTAAATTCAATGAAGACAGAAAAGAACTCCAGAATGACCTTAAACTGCTTGAAGCAAAGATAACAGATAAGCTCGCAGAGAAGAGGGATCAGTTTGGCGGTTACTTTGCAGAGGTTGTCAGATTTCTGTACATAAATATTCTGGATACCAAGTGGAAAGAGAACCTCCTCCAGATGGATTACCTCAGAGACTCAGTAGGACTCAGAGGGTATGGACAGAAAGACCCGCTTAACGAATACAAGCGTGAGGCTTATAACCTCTTTCTCGAAATGATGAATAAGGTTAACTCCGATGTCGTTAAATTCCTCTTTCATGTTCAGGTTCAGGAAGAATCAGACGTAGAGGAAGCTTCCAGACGTGAGAAAGTACAAACGACAGAAGAGCATAAAGATATCTTCGGCGATGATCAAAAGGAAGAGAAGAAGAAACCTATTACCAGAAACATGCCAAAAGTAGGGCGTAACGATCCTTGCCCTTGCGGCAGCGGTAAGAAATATAAAAAAATGCCACGGTATTCAGGAAGAAGCCTCGGCAGATGAAGAGATTGAAGTATAGTATTCAGTAACAATCTAAATATACATAAGCCTGCGGTCTAAATCGCAGGCTTTTTTTATTTTCCACTAACAACTAATAAAAAAAACCGGTAAAGACCTCGCTCTACCGGTTTCATATGAAGACAGCCGCTTATACAAGCGACTATGCTATTTACATTTTAACGTCCGTCGACGTCAATACAAACACAGCGGATAAACACCACCATCTACCTGCGATAAGCCCCAAAGAGCTCACCACCTAGTAGTATTTGTACTTTTCAGCGATCTTACGCTGGAGCTTCTGCTGCTTTCTGCGAGCTTTCAGAAGCTTTTTACGACGAACCTCTGTAGGCTTCTCGTAATAAGTATACTTCTTAATTTCACGGATAAGACCTTCACGTTCGATCTTTTTTCTTCAGAAGCTTAAGTGCATAGTCAACGTTCTCGCCGTCGACACGTACTACTGCGTTTACTGCCACAGTAATCACATCCTTTCATGGTTTTTTTTAAATTATTACGATCTCAAAAACCTCTTCGATTGACTCTACGAGGTGAAACCGAACTACATTTCTAACATCAGCCGGGATATCTGTCAAGTCTTTATCATTGGCCTTAGGGAGAATAACTTCTCTCACGCCGGCTCTGTGGGCTGCCAAGACTTTCTCTTTGAGACCGCCTATAGGTAATACTCGCCCTCTCAGCGTTATCTCTCCTGTCATTGAAACATCACACCTGACCTCTCTTTCCGACAGGGCAGAGATGATAGCTGTAGCCATAGCTATACCTGCGGACGGACCATCCTTCGGTACGGCACCCTCTGGCACATGCACGTGTATATCCATATCTGAGAACTTGTTAGCAGGTATTTTATACTTTGACGCATGGCTTTTGACAACAGTGAATGCCGTCTTTGCAGACTCCTGCATTACGTCACCCAGCTTACCTGTCACCTGCATAACCCCTTTGCCTCTTGAGACTGCAACCTCTATCTGCAATGTGTCTCCGCCATATGGTGTCCATGCCATACCGGTTGCCACGCCTATTTCACGGGCATTGGGAATATCTTCAAATCTATATCTTGGAATCCCTAAAAATTTCTGCACAGCCGCTTTCGTCACCTTCACCGATTTAAGATCAGGCTTGGTCACAATCTTCTTAACGCATTTACGGACAACCGATGCTATCTCTCTTTCAAGATTTCTGACACCAGCCTCTTTTGTATAACCTCTGATTATCTCGAGTATCGCAGGTTCTGCTATCTTTGCGGTATACTCATCATCAAGCTTGTGCTCTTTCAGCAGTTTAGGGACTAAAAAAGCGTTTTGCTATCTCCAGTTTTTTCTCTTTCCGTGTAACCGCTTACATTTATAACTTCCATCCTGTCAAGGAGCGGTCTCGGTATATTCCCTACACTATTAGCCGTTGTTATAAAAAAAGACTTTTGAAAGGTCGTATTCAACCTCAAGGTAATGATCCATAAATGTATTGTTCTGCTCAGGGTCAAGAACCTCAAGCAGTGCGGACGACGGGTCGCCTCTGAAATCCGAGCCGAGTTTGTCTATCTCATCAAGCAGAAAGACGGGGTTTGAACTGCCTGCTTTCTTTAATGACTGCAGTATCTTGCCCGGCATAGAGCCGATGTATGTCTTTCTGTGACCTCTTATCTCCGCCTCATCACGCATACCGCCGAGGGACATACGGACAAATTTTCTGCCCATAGCCTCAGCTATGGATTTTGCAAGTGACGTTTTACCGACCCCCGGAGGTCCTGCGAAACAGATTATCGGTCCTTTGATATTCCCTGCGAGTTTTTTAACTGCAAGAAACTCCAGTATTCTATCTTTCGGTTTTTTCCAGCCCGAAATGGTCTCTGTCTAATATCTTTTCTGCGTTTTCAATCTGGAGGTCGTCCTCTGTATACTCCCCCCCCAAGGGAGTGACAGAAGCCAGTCGAGGTAGTTACGGCTGACGGTAGCCTCGGCGGACATGGGCGACATCATTTTCAGTTTCTTAAATTCTCTATTTGCACGATCTCTGACGGTATCTGATAATTTTGAGCTTTTTTATCTTCTCTTCTATCTCGTCCATATCGGCTTTGAAATCATCGTCTTTGCCGAGCTCTTCGTTGATAGCCTTGACCTGCTCACCCAGATAATACTCTTTTTGTGCTTTAGACATCTGGTTTTTGACCTTTTGTCTTATACGGGTATCCATCTTAGTCAACTCTATATATGTCTGAACGTATTCGATAATTCTCTCAACTCTCTCAGTGGAGTTGTCCATCTCTAAAACTGCCTGATGCTCATCATTCTGCATAGGCATATTGGATGCAACGGAGTAAGCCAGACGGTCTATCTCGTCTATCTCCGCTACAGATTGGAGTACATTCTCGTTAATCTTTTTTTGATATCTCGGCATAGGTATTAAAACTCTCAGCAAGCATTTTGAAAAGAGCCGGTTCTTCTACCGCATCCACTTCATCGTCAACCAGCAGACTCACATTTGCAAAATAGCAGTCCCTTTCATCGGCGATGCTCAGCAAACGTCCTCTCTGCAAACCTTCCACCAGCAGCTTTACTGTTCCGTCAGGCAGTTTAAGCACCTGCAGTATTTTTGCAACAACGCCAGTGGTATAAAGATCTTCAATCTCAGGTTCGTCTACTTCGTCGTCCTTTTGCAAGACGAAAAACAGGCGGCCGTTAGACTCTTCTGCATAGTCCACGGCATTAACAGATTTTTTCACGTCCGACAAAAACAGGGGATATCATATAAGGGAAAATCACCATGTCACGAAGCGGTATCAATGTATATTGTTCAATTCTATCCATAAGGTGAGCACCTTCAGTTTATTATAAGTTTATTTTTTGTGTTCCCATCTGCGAGCGTTCCCGCTGGTCACTTGATAAACTCATTAACCATTTTCAGGAACACATGAGAGTCATTATAGTCCTTTCAGTGAAAAGGCGAAATAAGAAATTGTTAATAATAGTCTTACAAACTTTGCAACGACACGAAACCACCTATGTGTTAGCATTTGTTCATATGGAGGCTCTAATGATTTATTTATCTAAACAAATTCTGATTTTCAGTATGTTTGTACTGATACTGGCTGCAAGCTCCCCTACCGCCAACGCAACAACCCCGGAAGAGATCCCTACGTGGGCCCAGAGCTACTATCTCGATTCTCCAATGGGGACAACACCGGAAACTGCTCAAATAAAGTCAGATAGACTAACAGCTCAGTTTGATGCAATCTTTGAATCTGTAACAGTCGGAGAGGCTGAGCAAGTTATTATAGAAGTTGACGCTGATTTTAAACCAGAAGGATTTCTTACTACTGCTGAAGTGACAGCTCAACGTGCAGATATACTAACAGCACAGGAAGGGCTCATTAATGCTCTTAAAGCTAAAGACAGTTATTATAACACTATTGATTTTGAAAAAATATGAATCTGTTCCCTATATTCTCGTTGCTATAACACAGGAAGACTCTGCTGATTTTCTTGATCTGGCTGATATTCTAAATGTATATGCAGACGAAGATTCTGCCCCTGCTATGTGGGAAAGTAAGTCAATTATAGGAGCTGATACAGCAATGACAAATGGGTTTACCGGCAGTGGTCAGGTTGTCGCGGTACTGGATACCGGCATAGACAAGACTCATCCTGCTCTAATTAGTAAAGTTGTATCAGAGGCATGTTATTCATCGAATAGACGTACATTCACATCACTTTGCCCTGGAGGGGTAAAGTCCTCCACAGCAGTCGGTTCAGGCGTCAACTGTTCATCTACTGTTTCAGGCTGTGACCATGGAACTCATATTGCAGGGATAATCGCAGGCAACGACGGCATGTCCAGCCACGGTGTTGCTCCAGATGCTAACCTGATATCAATTAATGTCTTCTCCAGCGAAAATGGAGTAGCCAAATCTCGTCGCAGTGACCAGATAAAAGGGCTTAGCAGAGTTTTAGCTCTCAGTGATACTTTCACTATAGCCGCTGTAGCTCTGAATGTTTACTCCGGCTCTAGTGCATCCCCTTGTGATTATGACCCCAGAAAGAAGATAATCGATAATTTGCGGTCCGTGGGAATAGCAACTATAATCCCTTCCGGTAATAACGGATTTTCTGACAGGATAAGTAAACCGGCTTGTATATCTTCTGCTATTGCTGTTGGTTCGACTGATGATGGCTCAAATGGAACTACAGCTGATGTCGTTTCATCATTCTCCAATAGCTCTAATCTTGTCGATATGCTGGCACCGGGTCAATCTATAACATCAAGTATTCCAGGCAGTACGCACACTTCATACGCTGCAATGGCCGGTACGTCACAGGCTGCGGCACACGTTGCTGGGGCATTTGCTGTTATCAAATCAGCATTCCCCCCTTGCCACACCAGATGAAATTGAAGCTACTCTGCAAACCGAAGGTGCTGAAGTCACTGATTCAAAAAAAACGGGATCATAAAACCTAGAATAAATCTGTACGACACTGTTGACAAATTCAAAGCTGATGGTGTGACTGTTGTTATCTCGACTGCTGAAGCCAAGGCTGATGGTGCTCAGTGGAGGGTTGGCAATGGTGCTTGGAAAAATAGTGGTGAGAAGGTCACAGGACTCGCTGTTGGACATCACAATATTATTTTTTAAAACCACACCTCATCCTACCCCTAATAAAATGTGGATAACTCCTGTACCAATCAATATAAAAAATTAATTACCCCAATATGGGATTATGGCTTTCAGATATATACAAAGAAATAGATAAGATGACCACATATCAAGATTTTGATGGTGACAGCAGAGCTGACATTCTTTGGCGTGATATACAAACTGGGCAAGTATATATTTGGCTACAAGATGGTTTTAACACAATACAGCGAGGGTATGCTATAGACACCGATGGGGTAACAGTGACTGATGCATCTTTAAGCCAATGGTCTATAAAAGGACTTGGCGATTTTAATGGTGACAGGAAAACTGACATTTTATGGCGAGATAACCAACTAGGCTCTGTATATCTCTGGCACATAGATGGATTTGATACTGTTTCGCGGGGATATATAACTGATACCGATGGAATTACTGTGCTTAATGTCCCACATAATCAATGGGTTATAAAAGGTATTGGTGATTTTGATGCTGATGGAAATGCTGACATTTTATGGCGTGATATACAAACAGGAGAAGTTTATCTATGGCTACAAGATGGTTTTAAAACCATCTCTAGAGACTATGTTCGATATGGAGATGGTATAGGAATAGCTCAAGCGTCACTTGTTCAGTGGGAGATCAAGGGTATTGGAGATTTTAATGGCGACAACAAATCTGATATCCTTTGGCAAAACTTGCAAACTGGCACTACTTATATTTGGCATTTGGACGGTTTTACCATTTTATCTATGGGTGATATTTTTGATACGAATGGTATAGACGTTACTGAGGCTTCGCTAACTCAGTGGTCTCTAGAGGGTGTTGGAGATTTTAACGGTGATAATAAATCTGATATTCTTTGGCGTGACAAACTTAATGGTTCTCTATATATATGGCATCTAGATGGTCATAATACTATCTCTAGAAATCATATAATTGATACTGGAGGAATTGTGGGGTTAGGTATTCCACATAACCAATGGGTAATAAGAGGCATAGCAGATTTTACTGGAGATAGAAAAGCAGATATCCTTTGGCGTGATATACAAACAGGTGCAGCATACTTATGGCATCAGGATGGCTTTTACACTGTATTAAGAGGTAATATAATTGATACTGATGGAATAACACTAATGGATGCTCCACTAAATCAATGGGATATAAAAAAAATAAATAATTACTAAAAAAAGGGACATGTAGTTTTACATGTCCCCTAAATATTATTATAATTCTTAGTATCTTTAAAACGAGCTATACAAGGCGGCTTCTTGCGAAGCGAGCATAAGCATACATAAAGTATGTGTTGCGAGCTAGCAAGAAACAACGCAGTAGAGCAAAGTTTTTAAAGTACTAAGCTGTTTCTTTCTTGTTTTCGTACATCAGGATAGGCTTAGCCCCTTCGCTGATAACGTCCTCATTTATTATGCACTCCTGAATACCTTCCTCTGAAGGGATAGAGTACATTATCTCCATCATTGACTCTTCCAGTATAGAACGAAGTCCTCTTGCACCTGTCTTTCTGGTGAGAGCCTTCTTAGCCACAGCCTTGAGAGCACTGTTGGTAAATGTAAGTTTAACATCATCAAACTTAAACATTTGCTCGTACTGCTTTATGAGGCTGTTCTTAGGCTCTTGAAGGATACGGACGAGTGATTCTTCATCCAGATCTTCGAGTGCGGCCGCAACAGGGAGTCTACCGACAAACTCAGGGATCAGACCGTATTTAACAAGGTCGTCAGGCTGGAGTTCGCTCAGGAGTTCAAAGCGGGTCATTTCGCCTTTCTTCTCATCAGTATCTACTGTCTTGGAGAAACCGAGAGCTTTTTTTAGCAACTCTCTTTTTTAATAACTTCATCAAGATAGTCAAAAGCACCACCCACGATAAAGAGTATATTAGATGTATCCACCTGAATATAGTCCTGCTGCGGATGCTTGCGTCCACCCTGAGGCGGAACATTGGCAACAGTCCCTTCTATAATCTTAAGGAGAGCCTGCTGGACACCTTCACCGCTCACATCACGTGTGATGGAAGGTGAATCTGTCTTTTTTGATATTTTATCTATTTCGTCGATGAAGATGATACCCTTCTGGGTACGCTCCACATCATAGTCTGCATTCTGGAGAAGTTTAAGCACGACATTCTCTACATCTTCGCCCACATAGCCGGCCTCTGTAAGAGTCGTAGCATCTGCAATAGCAAAAGGTACGTTCAGGACTCTCGCCAGTGTTCTAGCAAGGAGAGTCTTACCTGTCCCAGTAGGACCAAGGAGGAGGATGTTACTCTTTTCGAGTTCCACCTCAGATTTTTTTACCGTGGAGAACTCTTTTGTAATGATTATGAACAGCGACACTAAGTATCTTCTTAGCCTCGTGCTGACCAATAACATATTCGTCGAGTTTCGCTTTTATCTCAACAGGAGTGAGGAGATTAAAAAATCTGCTCTTCACCGCTGAATTCATCTAAATCTTCTTTCAATATCTCATTGCACAGCTCGATACACTCATTACAAATGAAGACATTCGGACCGGCAATAAGTTTCTTAACCTCGTCCTGACTCTTTCCGCAAAAAAGAACAGGAGAGTGATTCTTTCTTGTCTTTTCCCATAGATTTCACCTCTGGTATACGAAAATGAATACCCTCAACAAGATATTAGCTTGTAAAGTTATTTCAAGTTCTATTGGTGATTACATCGTCTATAATGCCATACTCTTTAGCCTCGATTGCACTCATGAAGTAGTCTCTATCCGAGTCTTTATTGATCTGCTCATAGGTTTTCCCTGTAGCATTAGTAAGTATGTCATTTAAAACTTTTTTAATTCGGAGAATTTCTTTCGCCTGAATTTCTATATCGGTTGCCTGCCCCTGAGCACCGCCCATCACCTGATGGATCATCACTCTGGCATTCGGCACGGCATATCTTTTCCCCTTTGCTCCGGCGGAGAGAAGCACAGCACCCATGCTGGCAGCCTGACCTATGCATATAGTAGATACGTCAGGTTTGATATAGTTCATTGTGTCAAAGATAGCCAGACCGTCACTAACAGACCCGCCCGGGCTGTTGATGTACAGGTAGATATCCTTGTCAGGGTCGTCGGCTTCCAGAAAAAAGCATCTGTGCGACGATGGAGTTCGCCACACCGCTCTCCACCTGAGAACCTAGAAATATAATTCTATCTTTCAGAAGTCGGGAGTAGATATCGTATGATCTCTCCCCTCTGCCTGTCTGCTCGATTACGTATGGAACATAATAGCTCATTATTTACGCTTCCTCGCCAGCCTCTTTTGCGGCTTCGGCAACTCTTGCATCCCTTTCAGCTTTAGAGATGATCTTCTCTTCAATTTTGTTTTCAGCCATCAGCTTGTCATACACCATATTAGTGAAGACTGTATTCTGGAATGACTGCATTCCGCCGTACTGCTCAAGCTCTTTCTTAAGCTCGTCCTTAGTCCTCTGGTATCTTTCAGCATAATCATCAAGAGCCTTTTCAAGATCTTCTTCAGTCGGGCTGATGTTTTCAATATCGGCAATCTTGTTAATAACAAGAGCACTTTTTTACCTGCTTTTCAGCAGTAGGGAAGTTCTGTTTAGCGAGCATGTCTTTATCTATGCCCATCTGTGCAGGGTCAATACCGTACTGAGCGTACTGACGGAGTGACTGCTCTACAAGTCTGTCTGCCTGCTCCTTTATCATAACCATTGGGATATCGAAAGGGTTCTCTTCGATAATCTTATCGAGAACCTGATTGTATATAGAGTCCTTAGCAAGTTCGTCAGACTCGAGTTTGAGGTCTTTTTTCGATCTCTTCTTTAAGGATGGCTACGGTCTCGTATTTCTCGTTAACGTCTTTAGCAAATTCATCATCAAGCTCAGGTATAGCCTTTCTTTTAATTTCGTTGATTGTTACGCCGAATGTTACAGGCTGACCTGCCATTGAAGGCTCTTGATAATTTTCAGGGAAGGTGACTACTATGTCTTTCTTCTCGCCCTTTTTGAAACCGATACACTGCTCTTCAAATCCCGGAACAAACTGACCTGAACCGATTTCCAGTGAAAAGTCTTTAGCACAAGCGTTGTCAATTATCTTTCCGTCCATAGAACCTTCGAAGTCCATAACAGCCATATCGCCGTTAGCGATAACAGCATCGTCATCTTCAACAGGCTCGAAAGCAGCTTTCTGGTTACGGAGGTTTTCAAGAACGGTATCTATATCTTCAGATGAAACCTCATTAATCTCTTTAACGAATTCGAATCCTTTATACTTCTCTATTTCAACAACAGGGAAGACATCTACGAACACTTTAAAAGTGATAGGAGTATCATCATCTTCGAATTTAACATCTTTCACTTCAGGCTGTCCCATAGCTCTGATGTCATTCTCTTCTATAGCGTTTTTTAACCGCTTCATTTACAACAAGCTCAAGAGCCTGTACACGGATAGTATGACCTTTCTCTTTAAGCACTCTATCTTTAGGTGCTTTCCCCTCTCTGAAACCCTGGATCTTTATAGTTTTGGAAATTTTAGCAAGCTCTGCTTCAAACACAGCTTTATAATCTTCAGCAGGAATCTCCACACTGAGTTCTTTTTTGAGATTTCTCCCTATCTTCAACCGTAACTTTCATTTGATTTCTCCTTAGAATATATAGAAAAGCGGGTGACCGGACTCGAACCGGCGACCTCAACCTTGGCAAGGTCGCGCTCTACCAGCTGAGCTACACCCGCTTGACAAACTATTTGAAAAAAAAGGCATGATATGCGAGTGAAGGGACTTGAACCCCCACGTCGTTAAGACACTAGATCCTAAGTCTAGCGCGTCTACCAATTCCGCCACACTCGCAAAATAATGCCTAGAAAAAAAAGAAGGGTGAATGACGGGGATTGAACCCGCGACAACTGGAACCACAATCCAGGGCTCTACCAACTGAGCTACATCCACCATATCCTTTCCAGTAACGCGCTCAGGAGGATTCGAACCTCCGACCTACGGATTAGAAGTCCGTTGCTCTATCCAGCTGAGCTATGAGCGCATAGCTTTGCTTTACGAATCACGAAATCTATCAAAAGACTAACAACAAGTCAATAGTCTTTTTGCTTTTTTTTCAAGTTAGACTTGCTTTGATTGTAAAAAAGGGCATATTTAATCTGTATAGCAGTCTAATGGCTCTCGCAATTTTATCTCGCAGAGCTTATCGGGACGCAATTATAAACAGTGATAAGGAAACAACAATGCTTTTACTCTTAAATCAGGATACTCCTGTCCATGTGGGCACGGCTGGCTACAAATTCGACGACTGGGTAGGTACTTTTTACCCGGCTAAAACATTCAATGAAAAGATGCTCGGTCACTACAGTCAGGACAAGGGGCTGAAGTTCCTCGAACTTACATTCACCTTTTATACCGACCCTACCGAAGAGATAACATCAAATATCGCGGAAAACTCCGCAGATGATCTTCATTTCTCTGTCAGACTGCCAAAACGTTTTCTGAAAAACCCGTCATCTATATTCGATGCCAACAGAGTAATGAGCGGACTCGCACCTATTGAAGACAGAGTGAGCTGTTATTTTGCCGATTTCTTCTACGGTTTCATGCCTTCCAAGGCGAACCTTGACCATATAGCCATACTCAGAGACAGATTCGGGAAGGATAAACCATTCTTCGTGGAGCTGGCGAACCGCAGATGGTACAAAGAAAAAATATATGGAAGAGCTAAAAAAAACTCGGTATAGGCATTGTCATATGCGACTACCCTTATAAAAGTGGTCTAGCTCCGTATTTTGTTCAACACTTCGGCGACGGAGCGTATTTCAGGCTATACGGCAATAGCTGAGTGGGTGAGCCACGAGACAAGAAACCTTGAATACGACTATAGCGAAAAGGAACTTAAGCGTATTGTAGAGGATGCCACTAAAATGAGCAAAACAGCCAACAGGGTCTTTATATCCTTTTGCAACTCAGCCAAAGGGTATGCTCCGAAAAAATGCCATGGAGCTGAAACGTATGATAAGGATAGCCGGACGTGAAAAAAACTGTATAGCCTTTACGAGGCAAAATATAAATCATCCAAAGCTCTGTTTGAGCAAAGCAAAAGATATTTCCCCAACGGGGTGTGTCACGATATAAGGAGCTACCCCCCCTTTCCCTGTCGTCACCGACAAGTGCGAAGGGATATACATGCACGACACGGACGGAAACAAAATTCTGGACTTGTGGATGGGGCATTTTGCTATCCTTCTCGGGCACGCTAATCAGGCTCAGAAATATGGAGCGGAAAGAGCTCTCGAGGCAGGGATACACCATGGGACACTCAACACTATGCAGCTTGAGTTTGCGGAGATAATTCAGGAAGCAGTCCCACAGCTTGAGCTTATGCGTCTTTGTGCATCAGGCACGGAAGCAACAATGTATGTAACCCGTGTGGCAAGAGCCTTTACAAAAAAGGAATGTCATAGTCAAAGCCGAAGGGGGGGGCTGGCACGGAGGAAACTCTGTCCTGTCCAACGGTGTGCTCCCTCCGTTTACCAAACATAAAAAGATCCCCGAGAGCGAGCAGACTATATCTATCCCGTATAACGACACTCAGACCACTATAGACATACTCTCCCAGTATAAAGGCGAAGTGGCTGCAATCATCATCGAACCCATGCTTGGGGCAGGTGGCGGTATACTTGCTTCACCTGAATATCTCAAAACACTCAGAGACTACTGCAATGATACAGGAACACTTCTCATCTTTGATGAAGTGATTACAGGCTTCCGCTTCAGATTCGGCTCTATAGCACCCATACTCGGCATATTCCCCGACCTTTTCACCTTTGGCAAGGCAACCGCAGGCGGTATGCATATAGGTCTGTACGGAGGCCGCAGGGACGTTATGAACACTATAACAACACAAAAGCTATTCACTGGCGGCGGCACTTATTCTGCCAACCCTATGACAATGGCAATCGCAATAGAAACCCTGAACGAACTGAAATCGATGGATTATATGAAGCTGAATAGAGCAGGGGACGAAATCAGAGATTTTCTCGTGAAGCAAACAGAAGTTTTAAACATACCTGCATATGCAACCGGCTTCGGCTCATACTTCTGCCTCCATATGCTCACGGATAATATAGAAAATCCCACTCCACACCACTTCATGACCTTGGGTGACAAACAGACGGAACAGGATTTCAAAGCAGCTATGCTGGTTAATAATGTATTCACCATGCACGCAGGCGGAGCTTTATCCTTTATGCATCTGACAGATGAGACGATAGAAGCTATTAAGCAGGCGTATCGTGACAGCTTCGAGATGATGGAGATAATTTGAAACATACCAGAAAGAAAGCAGCAGCTATAAGGTACGACACCGAACAGGATAAAGTACCTAAACTTGTCGCAAAAGGGCAGGGGATAGTCGCCGAAAAGATAATAGCCAAAGCGAAGGAGTATGACGTCCACATTACAGAGGACGCAGATCTCGTGGAAGCTTTATCCACGCTGGATTTGTTCGATGAAATCCCTGAGGAGTTATATAAGGTCGTGGCGTTCCTTCTGGCGGAACTTTATAAGATCAACGGAAAACTAAAGGAGACCTAGGCTATTATTCAAACAGCCTAAGCCGCATACCTGTTTACAGGTCTTCAAAGTGCTCCGCAATCCTTCTGAGAAGAATATCTATCTTTTTTTTATCTTTCGTAAAATACTCTTCTGCATATAATGACGCAAAATTTCTCTTGTACTCATCAAACGCAGTGAGCAGAAATACAAGCTGTTTATCATTTATGGATTTGATCTCTTTCAAAACCTCTAATCCTGATTTGCCGGGCATGTTTACATCCAGAAGTATAAGATCGAAAGATCCGTTCTTAAAAAACTTCTAACCCGCTTTCACCGTCGTGGGCTGACTCAACCTCAAACCCCTGCTCAGTGAGCAGTTCGGTGTAATGAGCAATAATATGCTCTTCATCATCAATAAGTAATATTTTTCTAGGCATGTTATCCCCTTTTTTGGCAGAACTACTGTAAAGACTGCACCATGCTCCGCATCCCCGACAATAATATCACCGCCGTGAGCAGTTATTATCTTTTTTGCAGAGCGGAAGTCCAAGACCTGTTCCTGTCTTTTTTTTAAAGTATAAAACGGTTCAAATATTTTTTTCACGTTTATCTGCGGGTATCCCACCGCCTGTATCCGTAACCGAGATGGTAATGTGCTTATTACTGTCCTGTGCCTCGATAATAAGCTCGCCGCCGTCAGGCATCTCCTGCACGCTGTTTGACAGAAGATTCATGATAACCTGCTTAAGCTTATCTTTATCCGCCTGAACAATCAACTCCGGATCGACTTTCACTGTCTGATTTATCATGCTAAAGCAAAGGCAGCCATGCAGAATCTCCAAAACCTCGTCTAATATCTCAGACAGTTTTATCTCTTCTATCTGCAATTCGACCTTTCTGGAATATGAGAGTATGTCACCGACTATCCGCTCCAGTCTGAAAACCTCCGACTGAACTATCTTTATATAATTCTTAGTCTGAGGATTAACTGCTGTCTGCTCCATCCGCTTAGTAAAGCCTCCGATAGCTACAAGAGGGTTTTTCAGCTCATGGGCGACAGTGGCGGACAAACGCCCCATCTTAACAAGATTCTCTGAGTTTATCGCCGTCTTCCTAAGGTTTCCAAGATCGGCAGCAGTTAACTCAAGCTGCTTCATGGTCTTAGAAAACTCAATAGACAGGGAACAAATATTTCCGTAAAGGAGCAAAGCCTCCTTATCACTTTCGCTATAGCTCTCTTTGCATGCAATCAGAATGCCGATGGGCTTATCACCAACTCCCAGTCCTGTAACCATAACCTCGTTGCAGAAAAAACTCTTTCAGAACTTCGAGCCCTTCGGACTCATCCGCCCTGACGATATCCGTCCTATCGTAAAACATGATATCCGACAGCTGATTCTTCGTCTGGAAATTCAGTGTACAGCTTCTGAAATTTGACAGATCCATCAAACCTGCGACATCGGCACATATAACTCCGCGAAGCTCAAGCAGTGCCTCATTGAGAAACATTATACCTGCCCGGCAAAAGCCGCCTCTGCCCACAAGAGTGCTCACGAGCTGTCTGAGAACCTCGTCCACGGTGCTCTTATTCGTGATCGTCTCCAGAATTTCTGCTCCGCTGAAGAGCCTGCTGGCAGTGTCTATATGCGAACCTGAATAGATATTCAGTATCTTGCGGATATGATTGAGTTCTTTTTTCACTCGGAGTAACGACCTTGTCGAAAAAACAGAATAATCTTATAACAAGAGCCCGGAATCTCTAAAAAATGAGCATAGTTTTCCTGTTCTCCATAGCCGGCAATCTTCTCATTATTTCGAGTTATTTGCAGTCCCAGAAGTTCACAGTCGAGAGTCTCCTCGACTAATGAATAAAGATCTTCAGAAACAGAGCTCATTTATATCTCCGAGATTTTCTATATAGCTTAAATAAAGGGGCGTACAAAAGCACGCCCCGAAAATATTTCTACTTGGCTTTGATTGCAGCGTGGGCAGCAGCCAGTCTCGCAACCGGAACTCTGAAAGGTGAACAGCTGACGTAATCAAGACCTGCCTTCTGACAGAAAGTGATTGAATCAGGATCACCGCCATGCTCGCCGCAGATTCCTGTTTTAAGGTTAGAGCGTTTTGAACGTCCTTTCTGGACACCCATCTCTACAAGCTGACCGACACCTGATTCATCAATAGAAACAAATGGGTCTTCTTTATATATCCCTTCTCTACATAGATAGGGAGGAATTTACCTGAGTCGTCACGGCTAAGACCGAGAGTTGTCTGAGTGAGGTCGTTTGTACCGAACGAGAAGAACTCAGCATGCTCAGCTACTTCATCAGCGGTCAGAGCAGCTCTAGGAAGCTCTATCATAGTACCGACAAGGTAGTCCACCTGAACTCCGTACTCTTCCATAACTTCGGCAGCCACTTCACGTGTCATCTCTTCCAGCTCTGCAAGCTCTTTCACATGACCGATAAGCGGTATCATGATCTCAGGTTTGACATCTTTGCCCGCTTTTTTTAAGTTCACAGGCAGCCTCTACGATTGCATATACCTGCATCTCGTAAACCTCAGGATAAGTGATACCCAAACGACAGCCTCTGTGACCAAGCATAGGGTTGAACTCATGAAGCTCGGCAGCCTTAGCTTTAAGCTGATCAAAAGGGAGACCTGAAGCATCTGCAACTCTCTGTGTCTCTTCATCTGTATGAGGTATGAACTCATGAAGAGGCGGATCAAGGAGTCTGATAGTAACAGGGAGTCCTTCCATAGCCTCGAACAGACCAAGGAAATCCTCTTTCTGATATGGTTTAATCTTAGTGAGGGCTCTTCTTCTCCCTTCTTCATTCTCAGCCAGAATCATTTCGCGTACTGCATCGATTCTGTCGCCTTCGAAGAACATGTGCTCCGTACGGCAAAGACCTATACCCTCTGCTCCGAAATCTCTTGCGATTTTGGAATCGGCAGGTGTGTCCGCATTTGTTCTGACACCGAGAGTTCTGAAACTGTCGGCCCATGTGAGGATTTCTGCAAACTCGCCTGAAAGCTCAGGCTCGATGAGTGATGCAGCCCCTTTTATAACCTCTCCCGTAGAACCGTTAATAGTGAGGATTTCCCCCCTCGGCTATAGTAACTTCCCCTACAGAGAATTTTTTTACCTTTTTTCATCTATTCTGACAGCACCGCAACCTGCAACACAGCACTTACCCATACCACGTGCCACAACAGCAGCGTGTGATGTCATACCGCCCGTAGCAGTAAGGATACCTTTTGCTGCGTGCATTCCGCCGATATCTTCAGGTGAAGTCTCCGCACGGACGAGGATAACATCCTCACCCTTCTCGGCGGCAGCTTCAGCGTCTTCAGCAGTAAATACAGCTTTACCGACGGCCGCACCGGGTGATGCAGGCAGACCTTTGGCGATGATATCGTATTTGATAGACGTATCGATCATTGGGTGGAGGAGCTGGTCGATCTGAGACGGCTCTACACGAAGTACGGCAGTCTTCTTGTCGATGAGCCCTTCCTTAAACATGTCGTATGCAATCTTAACAGCGGCTTTAGCAGTACGCTTACCTGATCTTGTCTGGAGCATGTAAAGCACGCCTTTTTCTATAGTAAACTCTATGTCCTGAATATCCTTATAGTGGTTTTCAAGCTTGAGATAAACTTCCTCAAGCTGCTTGTAAACCTCCGGCATCTCTTTTTCAAGTTTTGCGATAGGCTCTGGGGTTCTGATACCTGCAACAACGTCTTCACCCTGAGCATTTACAAGGTATTCGCCGAAGAAAACATTCTCACCTGTTGAAGGGTCTCTCGTGAAAGCAACACCTGTTCCACAGTCGTCACCCATGTTTCCGAAAACCATGGACTGAACGTTTACGGCTGTTCCCCATGCATCAGACATCTTGTTGATTCTTCTGTATGTCTTAGCTCTCTGGTTATTCCATGAGTCAAAAACAGCGTTTACGGAGTATTCAAGCTGCTCCATAGGATCCTGCGGGAAAGGCTTACCAAGCTCTTTCATTACAAGCCCTTTGAACTGCTCGACAATCTCTTTCATGTCGTCAGGTGCAAGCTGAGTATCTTCCTCAACTCCCCTTGCTGTTTTCATATCAGAAAGGAGATGCTCAAATTTGTGATGCGGAATACCCAGTACAACATCAGAAAACATCTGGATGAATCTTCTATAACTGTCATAGGCAAAACGAGCGTTTCCAGATGATTTCTCAAGCCCTTTAACTGTCTCGTCTGTGAGACCAAGGTTAAGAACTGTGTCCATCATTCCCGGCATAGAGACTCTGGCTCCGGAACGAACGGAAACGAGGAGTGGATTCTCCAGATCGCCGAACTTCTTGCCCATCTCTTCCTCGAGAGTTGCAAGTGCCGCTTTTGCCTGATCCCAAAGGCCGTCAGGATACTTTTTTTTACCACGGTTATAGTATTCAACACACGCTTCTGTAGTGATAGTGAAGCCAGGCGGCACAGGGATACCGATACTTGTCATTTCTGCAAGTCCTGCTCCCTTTCCCCCCCCAAGAACATTTTTTGTCTTTGCCGTCACCTTCAGTACGGCCTTTTCCAAAGAAATACACCCATTTGGCGCCCATAAGGATAACCCCCCAAGTTATATAATTTTCGTCAGGTCACCCAGCATGTTAAAGACCGCTTTCAGTTTATTTAGCAAACTCAACCTGTTGAGCTTGACGTTCTCATCCTTCGCCATAACCATGACGTTCTCAAAGAAATTGTCCACAGGTCCACTGAAAGTAAGCAGCTGGGTCATCGCCATTGTGAAGTTCTCTTCACTCACCTCTCTATTAATACTGTCAGCCTTATCAGAGATAAGCTCTGCCAGTTCCCTCTCGTAGTCAGTCTCAAAGAGTGACTCATCATATACGTCAGATGTGTGCTCACTCTTTTTTAAGAATATTGTTGATACGTTTATAACCTGCTGAAATACTCGCAAACTCCGCTGTCTGTTTTGACTCGGCAAGAGCCTTTGCAGCCTTTTCAACAGTGATGATATCATCCGAAATCTCACAGGCGGCCTCAACACAGTCAGCAGAAAGCCCTTCGCCTGAAAGTATCTGGCGATATCTCTGGATAATAAACTCATAAACAAGCTCTGTTGTTTTATCCGCATCGAATTTTATATAGTTAGTCAGATTATTCACCGACTCTGCGATTATCTTTCTGAGTCCGATTCTGTAGCCTTTCTCTCTGATAATGGAGAGTATACCTATCGCTCCTCTTCTGAGAGCGTATGGATCCTGATTACCCGTTGGGATCAGATTAATAGCGAAACAGCCGCAGATTGTATCGAGCTTATCCCCCATGGAAACAAATGCTCCTACATCATTAGACGGCAGGTTATCCCCTGCGAAACGAGGCAGATAATGCTCTTCAATAGCCTGAGCTACCGTGTCATTCTCCCCCTGAAGCTTTGCATATATATGCCCCATGATACCCTGAAGCTCGGGGAACTCATATACCATCTCACTGAGCAGATCAGCCTTACAAAGTATAGCCGCTCTTTCTGTGTCAGCCTTGGCAGCAGGGTTCAAATTCTCTGCGAAGAAAGCCGCCAGCTTGCCGAATCTCTCCATCTTCTCGTAGGATGTACCTATCTTCTCTTGATAGACAACCTTTTTGAGTTCATCGACACGCTTTTCCAGCGGGTATTTCTTATCGTTTGCCCAGAAGAATTCCGCATCGGCGAGTCTCGCTCTGAGGACTCTGGCATAACCTGTCTTTACAAGCTCAGGTTCGGTTGGAGCGGTGTTTGAAACACCTATAAATTTATTAACAAGTTTTCCGTCTTTATCGGTAACATAGAAATATTTCTGGTGGTACTTCATCGAAGTGATGAGAACTTCCGACGGAATATCGAGATACTTCTCCTCAAACTCCCCCATGAGAGCAACAGGGAACTCGACCAGACCTGCTACCGTATCCAAAAGCTCTTCGTCAAGATCAACCTTGTACCCTGTCTCCTTCTCGATAACAGCCACCTGATCACGCATAGCCTGAACACGCTCGGCAGAGCTGTAGATTACACTCGCTTCTCTAAGTTTTGTCTTATAATCTTCGAAGTTTTTCACTTCAAAATAGCTGTTTGCGTGAATCCTGTGCCCCATTGTCCTGTTTCCGCTCTTTATTCCATCGATCTCAAACTCTATAACCGAGCCGTCGAATATGGAAACAAACCAATGTACAGGGCGTGCGAAGCGGAATGATTTATCCCCCCAACGCATAGACTTACGGAATGGGATACTAGTTATTACATCAACCAGAATAGCCTCTATGAAATCACGTGTAGGGACACCTTTAGTCTTTTTTTACACCAGAAAGATAGACACCTCTGTCAGTCTCTACTTTGGTGAGTGAATCTTCATCAAGCCCTTTGGATTTTGCAAAACCTGAACCTGCTTTCGTCAGATTGCCGTCGGCATCGAAAGCAACAGACGCAGGAGGTCCCATGATGGTCTCTTCCTTGTCGGACTGCTTCTCATCAAGCCCTTCTATATTCACATAAAAAACGTCTGGGTGTTCCGTCAGATTCAATATTATTAAAACCGATGCCGGCATCGGTCAGTCTTTTATCAAATTCATTTTTTTTAAGATACTCACATGCTCCGCTGATAAAACCAGCAGGTATCTCTTCGCTTCCTATTTCTAAAAGAAAATCAGGCATTGTTACCTCTATCACAACATATATTTTTGACCAGTATATCCTATATATAAAAGCGTGTTATTTCAAGAGGTTTATAAGGAAGAACAATAGATTGTGTGAGTGTTATTGGGATTTTTTTATAATGCTATTTTCGATTACGATACCGAATCGGTCTAAATCGTCACTGCGAGGAGCACAGAAACGAGGCAGTCTTCCACATTCACTGAATAAACAGGCATGGAAGATAGTCTCGTAACTTCGCCCCTCGTTATGACTATATTAATTATGCTTTGAAAGCGTATTTAAGTCCGGCTTCCAACTTTATGACATCTTCCATATTTCCAAGAAGATCCGCCAGCGAATCATAATTCCCTGCGAGGAAAGCTTTTCTTGCATTCTCTTTGATAGACACGTCAAAAGACTTGCCGTTGATACTCACTTTGCAAGCATCGACATCTATCTCCATCTCACCTGACGGATCGATAGCCATAGCCTCGACTATACCTGCACGTGTGGCATCATCAGCCTCCACACAAACTATGCCGAGTGTGGTACTGTTGCCGAAAAAATATCTCCGCATAGCTGCCTGCTATTACAGCGTTAAAACCTGCTTTTTTGATAGCCTGCGGAGCATGTTCACGTGATGAGCCGCAACCGAAGTTGTTTCCGGATACGATGATCGACGCACCTTTATACTTCTCATTGTCGATGTTATGACCTATGGATTTGCCGTTGTCGTCAAATCTAACATCATAAAAAAAGCTGTGCTCCGAGAGCATCGAACGTTACACACTTTAAAAAAGCGTGCAGGAATAATTCTGTCGGTATCTATATCGTCGCCGAGAACAGGGACTGCTCTGCCGACTACTTTTTTTTCAATCTTACCAAGTGCCATTGTTACGCCCCCCTCTATCTGAAAGACTTCTCTACAGTCACTGATTGTACCTGTCACGGCAGCGGCAACAGCCATCACCGGAGATACAAGAAGAGTCCTTCCTGTTGCAGAGCCTTGTCTGCCTTTAAAGTTTCTGTTTGATGTGGATGCGGAAATCTCTCTCCCCACAAGTTTATCCGGATTCATAGCGAGACACATGGAACATCCCGGCTCACGCCATTCAAAACCTGCCTCTATGAATATCTTGTCCAGCCCTTCTGTCACAGCCTGATCTCTCACTCCGAATGATCCGGGAACAGCCAGAGCACGAACTCCGTCAGCTACTTTTCTCCCTTTCGCATACTTAGCCGCCTCACGGAAATCTTCGATACGTCCGTTTGTACAGCTTCCTATGAATACAACATCAACCTTTTTACCCTTCATCAGGTCTCCGCCTGCAAAGCTTGTGTAATCAAGGGCTTCCTGCATAACATCGTTAGTCGGCATAGGGATACACTCTGAGATGCTATAGTCTGCTCAGGAGTGATACCCCAAGTAACTTGAGGCTCTATATCTGTAGCGTCGTATTTCACTACATCATCATAATGCGCATCGGCATCTGAAGCCACAGACTTCCAGTATTCGACCATTTCGTCCCAGTTGTCTTTAGGGGCGTAAGGCTTTCCTTTAATGTATTCGAATGTAGTCTCGTCAGGGTTAATATAACCAACCCTAGCTCCGCCTTCGATCGCCATGTTACAGACGGTCATTCTGCCTTCCATGCTCATGTTGTCTATCACTTCGCCTGCGAACTCGTATGCATAACCTGTTCCGCCTGCAACGCCAAGTTTGCTGATTATGTAAAGGATAACGTCTTTTGCGTATACCCCTTTGTTCAGTTTACCGTTGATTTCGATACGTCTAACCTTGAAAGGTGCAATGGACATAGTCTGTGTGGCGAGTACGTCACGCACCTGAGATGTTCCTATACCAAACGCTATAGCACCAAAAGCACCGTGTGTGGCTGTGTGGGAATCTCCACATGCGATAGTAGTTCCCGGCTGAGTGAGACCCTGCTCAGGACCTACGATATGCACAACACCCTGCTTCTCTGATTCAGGGTTAAAGAATGTTATTCCATTGGCTTTAGTATTAGCTTCGATAGCCTGCATCATCTCTTCGGCGAGCGGGTCAGCATAAGGTCTGACTCTGTTTGCGGCATCAGTAGGTATGATGTGGTCGACTGTAGCGAATGTCCTCTCAGGGAATGCTACTTTGATATCGAGGTCTCTAAGCATTGCAAATGCCTGAGGGCTTGTCACTTCATGGATGAGATGCATCCCTATGAAAAGCTGGGTTTGTCCGTTTGGGAGCACTTTGACTACGTGCTTGTCCCAGACCTTGCTAAAAAAGGTTCTTTCCCATATATAGCTCCTTATATGTTTATCAATTTTCAATCTATTGAAGGAGTGTAATATAATATGAAAAGAATATGAATGTAAAGAGTAAAGTTCCGCTATAATAAAAAAAAGTTCAGCCAAACTAGAACCGCTAGCTATTCACCTTTGGCTATCTGCTCTCTGAGTCTTGAGAAACTGTCTTTGAGTTCACTGATGTCAAACTTAGGCAATTCTCCGCCTCTGGCAGCTGTCTCCATGTCACCTAAGAGCTTCTCAGGTTCTGCAAAACCTAAGTTCATGCACGCACCTCTGAGATAATGAGCCTGTCTCATAATGCCGTCCGTATCTCCTGCATTAACAGCTTCCGCCAGCTTAGCTATATCCTCGTCCAGTGTGCTGTAGAAACTGTCAACCATTTCATTAAGCTGCTCTTGGGTTATACCGAATCTATCCAGAATCACCTGACTGTCAAAAGCGGGCATGTTGACCTCCTCAATCTTTCCGAATGAGTATTTGTTAAGTATCTCTTTCAGCTTCATATTGTCTATAGGTTTTGCCAGATATTCGTCAACCCCTACATCAATAAACTTCTCTCTGTCACCTTTAAGAACATTTGCAGTGAGTGCAACGATATTTATATGTCCGCCTTTATACTTTGTCGTAAGGTCGCGAATTATATCCAGTCCCTCTATCTTACCCTTGCTGTCAGGAGGAAACAACTCAATAATTTCCTGAGCATCCAAACCCAGCTCACAGGCTCTTATGATTTTTGTGGCGGATATACCGTCCATATACGGCATATGCATATCCATCATGACAAGATCGTAGTTCCCTGCAATTAGCTTTTCCAGTGCTTCGATACCATTTACGGCAACATCTATCTTACAGCCGAATTTCTTTGTCAGCAGAGTCTCGATAAGGAATATATTAACCCTGTTATCTTCCACCACAAGCACATTAAGGTCTGTTTTATGCACAGCAGCTTGCTCTCTTTTGACCTTTTGATCATTCTTGATACCGAAAAAATACTTTTTTTGATCGTATCTTTCAGCTCATCCTTTTTTCATAGGCTTCATGAGGAACGTACACCCTTTACTCTCTCTGCACCAAGTCCCTGCCTCCATCTCATCGGCTGAAGACAAAACAATAAACGGCGGAGAGGTCTCACCGAAAATCTTCTGTATGCTTCGTATGGTCTCAACCCCGTCAAGTGACCCCATGCGGTAATCCATTATAACCAGACGGTAGCTGTTGCCTGATTTCTGTGCTCTCTGAACTTCTCTCATGCTTCGTGCCCTGATGAAGCTTCCGAAACCATAAAGTCCCAGTTCCGAAGGGTCTCTTTCAATATCATCCTGTTGGTTTCATTGTCATCCACAATGAGAATATTCGCACCATTGATGGACTCTATATTTTCAAAATCTTCCGTTACAGTCTCTTCACCTATATCGAATACCGCATCGAAAAAAGAATGTAGCACCCTTACCAATCTCACTCTCTATCCACATATGCCCCTGCATCAGTTCCGCAAGATTTTTGGCAATTGCGAGTCCGAGACCTGTTCCGCCGTGGGTTCTGGCTATTGTCGAGTTCTGCTGGGTGAAACTGTCGAAGATCATATCCTGTTTATCTTTAGGTATCCCCGGTCCTGAATCCTTTACGGCAAAGCACAGTCTGGTCTTCCCTTCTTCGCCGCAATCAGCTTTACTGACACTGATAACAACCTCGCCCGTGGGTGAGAACTTGACCGCGTTCCCCGTGATATTCAGTAATATCTGTCTCAGCCTCAGCTGATCGCCCATGAGGTCATTCTCTACATCAGGTTCAATGTAGTAAATAAGCTCCAGCCCCTTTGGATATGCCACAGGTGCTAATGACTCAAAGCACGCCTCTATGACTTCATTCAGTCTGAAATGCTTCTTCTCAAAATCAAGATAACCTGCTTCGATCTTTGAAAAAAAATCCAATATATCGTTTAACAATCCCATGAGATTGTTTGCCGAATCCACAACGGTTGAAATGTATTTTCTCTGAATATGATTAAGTTCCGTATCAAGTGCAAGCTCAGACATCCCTATTATTCCGTTCATAGGTGTTCTGATCTCGTGACTCATGTTTGCGAGGAAACGGCTTTTAGCTATGGCAGATGCCTCGGCCTCAGCTTTTGCCTTGTCAAGAGCTTTAACCATAGGGTTCACGATTAAAACCAGCAGGAATGAACTCCCGATCCCACACAATACAGACACTACGACTGCTAAAACTATACTGGCATGCAGTTTCGCCTTTAGGGTCTCCAGTCTGACTTTCCCGACGATTGCCATTTTAGCTGAACTGCTGTATCTATACGCCACCATCGACGGCTTACCCATATGGTCTTTAATTGAGATAAGACCGCTTTCACCGCGTAACGCTTTCCCCACAGGCTTTTTTTGCAAGTTTTTTCATAAGGGACGGGCTTCATCTTGATACCTGTGCTGTTGATGAAATGTACCTTCCCCTCATGCATTTTGGCAAAAAACAATCTGAAAATCGCCGTCATCCCCATCGTCAATCTTTTTTAAGACTGCTGAATGCTTGGATGCGGCATCTTCAAGTATGTCGACTAACAAATTATCAGGAATTATACCTTCTGAAGAAGCCTGCTTGTTGTGAATGGCATCTATTATCAATGAGATGTTTGCAACGATATCGTCAAGCCTCTGGAGCTGTTCTTTAAAAGCTGTTTTATACAAAAATGATAAGGATACGGATGAGATAAGGACGCTAATTAATAGAATGCAACTAACAAAAAATACCAGAATCTTATTCTTATGAGACATCACCTAGGCCCTCTTTGTGTATATAATAATATTGCCAGATTATAAAAAAGTATCATCTTTTAAAATTAAGTCAAAGATAATTTTATTGTAAAAGTAGTTCCTGCTCCTGCATTAGAGGTGAAGTCTATCTCTCCATTGTATTTATTTACCAGTTCTTTAACGATATAAAGTCCTATACCTGTTCCGGTTGCTTTTGTGGTATAAAACTCATTAAATACCATCTTCTTGACCTCTTCAGGTATCCCTTTCCCATTATCTATCACCTTTATGATAACTTCATCGCCGTGTCTCTCCGCCCGAACCCATAGCTTAGGGCTTTCCGATTCCTCTACCGCCTCGACAGCATTACGAACCAGATTAAGTATAATCTGCTCAAGATGCACCGGGTTAGCCTTGATGACACCAAGGTTCTCCTCTACATCCATGATCAGTGGAATATCTGTCCACTTGAGGATAGTTCTGTCTGCATATAACCTAACATCAGCCATGAAACTGTTCAGATTAACCTCTTTTACCGACTGTTCGTCGTCAAATCGTGAGAAATTGAGCGTATTATCTATTATATCTTTGATCCGCTCGGCATCCGCCAAAATCTTCTCCGTATACTCACTATGCTCTTTACTCTTCATGGACAGGATATCTGCATTCAGCATTATGGAGTTCAACGGATTCTTTATCTCATGACTAACTGCAGCGGTGAGTGTTCCTATCGTCATCAACCTGTCGTTATGCATCATGTTCTTATGTATATTGCTTATGGTTCTGAAAGATTTCCTGAGTGAATATACCATATAGTTAAAAAAGTCTCGACATTCGCCCGAACTCGTCCTCTGAGTGGACTTCCATTCTGACTTCCAGATTATTATTGGCTACCTCCTGCATGGCTTTCTCTAGCCTGTGCAAAGGTCTGGAGATGAGGAAATTGACAAGCAAGGTAACTATAATGAACAGCCCTACGCTAGACACCAAAAGAATCTTGCGTACATTCGCAGCATCCTTACCAAGGATATCCGTCAGGTATGAAAGGTCAATATTTATGTTGATGTAGCCGAGAACTTCACCTTCGCTCTTCAGGTGACATATCCTGCATTCAGGGGCATTGTTAATCGGGGAATAGTATGAAATCACACGTTTCTCATCAAAAAAAGTTCTCTTTGAAACCGTCTTCCAGCCTGTTTTTTGACTATTGTTCCCAGATATTTTTCATCATATTTATAAAGTAGTTCCGGCAGTGCCTCGGTCAGTTTCCAGTTTTGATCAAAGATATGCACACCGACAATATTACTATCATTCTGAAGCTGCAAAACAAGCCTCTTTATAGACTGCCTGTCCCCGTTAAGCATGAAGTTATACATCGCACTATTCACAAGATTAGGGATACTCTCGATATATTTACTCGTTATCTGGTAAGTCTCTCTCTTAACATCGTTATTCATCTTATGACCTATGGCAAAGCTGAATAGCATCATTATCAGAAAGATCAGGATAGATATCTTCACCTGCAGGTTAAAGATACGCCAGTTAAGTATTTTTTTTAGCTTCATGCTGTAATTGTGCCAGCAGTTAAGAGTTTAGGCAATATTAATTAAAATGTGATGTATAATTGTGAACAATCACCTGTATTTTATTTGCTAATATACTATTTTGTATGTATACAGGTTATTAACTATGAGTTGTTTATTATGAAAGATGATATAAATAAATCGACACTAAATATTGTACGCACGATGAAATCTGCACTGGCTCGGGATAGTGTGCTGGCACTCATTTTCGGTGCTGTCATCTTCTGGGGTGCAGAAAAGATTGATATTGTCAATTTTATGCACAGATTCGGGTATTCACATCAGTTTTATGCCATGGACACAGTCATAAACTTTCTCTTATCCGCATTCCTTGTATATACGGTCTTTTCATTAATGCGTTTTATAGAGATGATCCGATTCTTCAGGGTTATGCTGAAAATATCCCGATATGACTACCTCACGAGAGTATATAACAGAAGATCGCTTATAGAGCTTCTGGAGATGGAATTCGCCAGAAATCAAAGATCAAAAGAGGGGTACTTTTCATTTATTCTCTTTGATATCGATGATTTTAAGGGGATAAACGATAATTTCGGTCACTCGCTGGGTGATCTGGTTCTGAAATCCATAGGCAAAACTCTACTCGATACTGTCAGGAAATCCGATATCTGCGGACGGTTTGGCGGTGACGAATTTGCTGTCATACTTCCGTATACAGAGCTTGAGAATGCCACTAAAGTTGCGGAAAAGGTGAGAGAGAAGATATCACGCCTGAAATTTTCATCCAGTAAAACAACCATAAATGTGACACTAAGTATCGGTGTTATAGAAGTAGTCCACGGCAGTCCGATTGATAGCTTTGAAAAGGTGATAGCCGAAGCTGATAAATACCTTTATAAGGCAAAAAAAGAAAGGGAAAAAACACGGTCTGCTCATCAAGAGACTTCATCGACAATCCATAAAAAACGGGGCACATCTCTGCACCCCGTTCAATCGGATAATCTTATTTATATTTATCTATCATATTGTCAAGCATTCTAACAAGATTGCTTACTGCCGATTCGAGAGAATCGAAAACTCTTGCTGCTTCATTCCTGTCTCCAGCCTTCACACTATCCACCAGCTCATGCGATAGTTTATGTACCAGCTTATGAGGCTCTTCCATCGCCTTATAGTCTGAATCAGAGCCGAACAGCTTCATACCTACTCCGTAGTAGAATTCGCCAAAACTGCATGTATGATGTGTCGGCAGACTAATAGAACAATTCCCATTTGAGTAACAGTCAAATACACTCTTCATGAGGTTCACATGTGCGATTTTCGCAATTGCAAAATAGAAGCCTTTGCTTGTAAGAGTAAACTTAGCATACTTCTCCGAGATGCTTCTGATGGATCTTAGCAGGCTGTCGGTATCGTTAATCAGCTCGGTCATTACATCCCCTGTTTCATTGGAGCTTTCCGCTACGCCGCCTATACTGTCCATTATCTCCTGTGTGGTAGCCGACTGCTCTGAAACAGCCGCCGAGATGCTTGTTATAAGCGAGTTCAGATCCTCTATGGAGTCGGAAATAACCTGAAAGTTTCCATATGCACTCTCAGTAGCCTCTTTCTGCACATCAAGGCACTAACTACCTCTGCCGTGCCTGAGTTAACTTTCGAAATATTCATAGTCATGGAGTTGACCATCTGCTCAATCTCTTTTGTAGAGGTCTGAGTTTTCTCTGCAAGCTTACGCACTTCATCAGCCACCACGGCAAAGCCTCTGCCTGCCTCTCCAGCTCTTGCCGCCTCGATAGCTGCGTTCAGTGCAAGGAGGTTAGTCTGCTCAGAGATATCATTAATCACAGATATAACCCCGCCTATCTCTGACGCTTTTTTTGGTCAGGTCGGCTATATCATTCTCCAGTGCTCCCATGATCTTAACCATGTTCTCACCAGATACTTTAGAAGCCTCTATGGACTTTCGTCCCGACTGTGCCAGCTCGACAGTTTCCGCCGCTCTTGAGGCAGATTCCTCGGCTGACCTTGCGATATCATGTACTGTTATCACCATCTCTTCTGTTGAAGAAGCAACAAGAGACGCAAGCTCAGTGTTCTTTGTAATCGCCTCTCTCACTTTGATCGCCGCCATAGAAACAGGCATGGTATGCTCGCTGGCATCTCCAACGAGAAAAAACAGTTGATGTAAACTCTTTATCTATATTATCTATATATTTATTGAACTGTATAGACAGCCTCTTAATTACACCCTTCTCTTTATTAATATTTTTTTGAGGTAACAGGCATTCTTGCACTGAGATCACCATCCCCATGAGACAGCCCCTCCATCAAATTAACAATATCCACCAGAGGCTTAGCGGTAACAATATAGAAAAGTACCAGCAGCACCACCAGAAATACCAATGAGAATATAGCAAAAAAAATTCATCTTGAAGCTCTCACTGTCTGTCTTTGCGAAGAAAGACGCTATAGAAGTCTCATAACCTGCATCTGTAAACTCTATAAGCTTTCCGAAATACACTCTCGCCTCATTTGCAGGTGGTGTTGCCTCAACTTTGTATACCTGATAAAGAGTGTATCTTTCCGACGGGGCAAGATCACGTCCGCCTTCGAGGATTTCCAGACATTTATTAATGAAATTAAGTGTATGTTTTTTAGCTCCGGCTATAATAGCCCTTTGTTCAGGAGTAAAATTCATTTTGGAATACTTTTCAAAGTTCTTTTCGATAGCATCTTTTCTGCTTTGGAACTTTTTTCATATCTTTGTCGTAATTCGAGCCCAGCATGATATTCCTTGTCAATCTGCTGATGTAGTTTGTATCACTGCTGATCTCAAGGGTAGTTATCTTCGCCTTAATAGGCTCGTCCATTATGTGTTTAACACCTTTGGTTACTAATGTGTGGGTATAGACCTGATTCGCTACGATCCCGCAAACAAACAGAAACAATAAGACGCCGATAAAAAACAAATTTTGCCTTTAACGACAAAGAGTATAAGAATTTCACTCAAACACCTCCCTAAGCATATGCCCATAATAACAAAAAAAAGATTATACATAAAAAAGTGAACTGTTTTACATAAAAAACTTGGTTAATGTTAAATATCTGCATATACATATTTTTTGAAGAGAATTTTTTATAGTTATTTATATGTACAAAAAAATGACATGGAAGCCTTAAGGGCTGGATGCAAACCTCCATAATACTCTCTGAGTTTGCTTAGCCGTGTAGATATTTTTTCTCTGCTTTTTCTACCCTCAGATGATTAACTTGACTAATTTTATCTAGTTTTATTTTAAAAAAAATTGTTATTTGGTATAATTGTTTGATTTAAAAAAAATAATGTGAGGTATCAGTCAGGTATGAATATCAATGAAATAATAACAATTAACCATCTAAAACAGGCATTAGACCATATTCCGTCATATGTTTATATCAAAAATACAAACTCTCAATATCTTTATGCCAATGGACTTACACTTCGGTTATTCAGATGTTCAGAAGAAGAGCTTATAGGTAAAGGTGATACCGATTTTTTTTCCTCCTGAAACTGCGTCAAGGCTAAGAGAGGTCGACTTAAAGGTTTTGGATGGACTCACAAGTGAAGAAGAAATCGAAGTTGCTAATACTGATGGAACGAAAACTATATATCTGGAAATAAAGTCACCTATTTTTTCATCAGTTGATAAGAAAGAGATCATAGGTATATTAGGCATCTCCACAGACATATCTAAAATGAAACGATTAGAAAAGGAATTAATGCTCTCATCAAATACAGACCCATTGACACAACTTAATAATAGAAAATCGTATAATGAGACAATTGTACAATCTTTAGGACTTTTTTTGATCGTTATAAAACTCCGTTTACATACGTAATTTTCGATATCGATAACTTTAAGCTTATCAATGACAAATACGGTCACAAAGCAGGTGACAATGTATTGGTAAATCTAAGTAACTTTATCAAATCCAATATAAGAGAAAATGATTATTTTTTTTAGAATCGGGGGGTGAAGAGTTTGTCATTCTTCTTTCCAATACGACTATAGCAAAAGGGGAATCTCTCTGCAAAAAAGATATGCAGAAACGTATCCGAAAGTAAAGAGATATTCGACATTCAAAGGGTCACAATTAGCGTTGGTGCTACTGAAGTAAAAAAGGGTGATACGGAGGACTCAGTTTTCAAAAGAGGTGATGATTTACTTTATAAGGCAAAGAAGGGTGGTAAGAATAGAGTAGAAATTGGCTAAATATAGTTTTTTTCTATGGCTACGTATAGACCCATTCAGTGAAAAAAAATGCTGAGCCATTAATAGATAACAGCTCAGCATTATATTAGTTAATTATTTTGCGTCGGTATGGGTGGGAATTACATCATTCCGCCCATGCCTCCCATTCCGCCCATGCCACCCATGCCGCCCATGTCTGGCATACCTGCACCTGCTCCGCCTTCTTCCTTAACTTCAGTAATGATAGCCTCTGTTGTGATCATGAGACTAGCTACTGATGCTGCGTTCTGGAGAGCACTTCTTGTAACTTTAGTCGGGTCGATGATACCTGCTTCGAGCATATCAACATACTCTTCCGAGTAAGCGTTGAAGCCGTATGTATCTGAATCTGACTTCTGAATTTCATTAACGATGATAGAAGCTTCGAAGCCTGCGTTAGCAACGATCTGACGAAGCGGATGTGTAAGAGCCTTTCTGACAAGCTCCACACCAATCTGCTGATCTTCTTCGAGTTTCATATCATCAAGAGCACTAAGAGCACGAACGAGAGCAACACCACCACCAGGGACGATTCCCTCTTCAACGGCAGCTTTTGTAGCGGAAAGAGCATCTTCAACTCTTGCCTTCTTCTCTTTCATCTCTGTCTCAGTAGTAGCACCTACTTTAATAACAGCAACACCACCGGAAAGCTTTGCAAGTCTCTCCTGAAGTTTTTTTTCACGATCGTAATCGGAAGCTGTATCATCAGCCTGCTTTTTTGATCATGTTAACTCTTGCCTGAATCTCGTCAACATTACCTGCACCTTCGACAACAGTAGTGTTCTCTTTGTCTATAACTATCTTCTTAGCACGTCCAAGCTCGTTGAGTGTTACCTGATTAATGTTCATGCCTGTCTCTTCTGAAACAACAGTACCGCCGGTAAGAACAGCAAGATCCTTAAGCATCTCTTTTCTTCTGTCGCCAAAGCCAGGGGCTTTAACAGCACAGCAATTGAGTGTTCCGCGGAGTTTGTTCACAACGAGAGTAGCGAGAGCCTCGCCTTCGATATCTTCAGCTATGATGACAAACGGTGCGTTCTCTTTAGCAAGCTGCTCAAGAACAGGAAGGATGTCCTTCATGTTTGATACTTTGCTTTCAAGGAGAAGGATGTATGGGTTCTCGAGAACTGCTTCCATGCTGTCAGCGTTTGTTACGAAGTATGGTGAGAGGTAGCCTCTGTCGAACTGCATACCTTCAACAACATCGAGAACAGTCTCAGTTGATTTATTCTCTTCGATAGTGATAACGCCGTCTTTACCTACTTTATCCATAGCGTCAGCGATGATATCACCGATTTCTAAGTCGTTATTTGCAGAGATAGAGCCGACCTGGCCGATCTCTTTCTTGTCCTGAATAGGCTTAGACATAGAAGCGAGCTTCTCAACAACAGCAATAACAGCCTTGTCGATTCCTCTCTTCATTTCCATCGGCTTAGCACCTGCAACAACGTTCTTGATACCTTCACGGTAGATAGCCTGGGCAAGAACAGTAGCAGTAGTAGTACCGTCACCGGCTACATCGTTAGTCTTGGAAGCAACTTCCTTAACCATCTGAGCTCCGATGTTTTCGATAGGATCAGCAAGCTCGATCTCACGTGCAACAGTAACACCGTCTTTAGTGATGAGCGGTGAACCGAATTTCTTCTCTATAACAACATTACGACCTTTTGGTCCGAGTGTAACTTTTACTGCATTTGCAAGCTGGTCAACACCTTTAAGAATTGTCTGTCTTGCATCTTCGCTAAATGTAATCTGTTTAGCCATGTTTTTTTATCTCCTGCGATATTTTTTTAATTATTTACCGATCCTCGTATCAGTCTGCACTGCATCGGGATCTATTTAACTAAGTTATCTGTCAGTAGTGGTTTACTGACTCAATTCAAACATCATTGCAGGTTCAGCGAAGTAATCTCCGCAAAACAACCCACAGTGATTTTTTTACTTATGTTCTGATTAGCCTTCGATGATACCGAGTATGTCGTCTTCACGCATGATAAGAAAATCTTCCCCATCAAACTTAACCTCAGTACCTGCATACTTTGCAAAGAGTACCTTGTCGCCGACTTTTACAGTAGGCTCTACTCTTGTACCGTTATCAAAAACTTTCCCCTGACCAACAGCGATGATCTCGCCTTCGAATGGTTTCTCCTTGGCACTGTCCGGAATGATGATACCTGAAGCTGTTTTCTCTTCAGACTCGAAACGTCTAACAATGATTCTGTCCTGTAAAGGTTTAATAGATGCCATTGTCGATCCTCCTAAATACATTTTATTTGTTTGCTTTTTTGTAGTCTTACTCAATTAGCACTCATGCACGACGAGTGCTAACAATGATATTATATATATAGCACGACACAAAAAAAATCAAGATTTTTTTTTAATTCCTGACCATCAATTGACATATAAAATATTATCTCTGCAATATATATGGTTAAACGTTACTGGACGAGACTGCATAATATATGATAAATAAAAGAAGTATTTAGTATTTTCGGGAGTTTATAAGTATGGAAGAGAGTGGAGTGAAAAGGCTCTGGGCACCATGGAGAATGTCATACATAACAGACGAGACAAAACATGTCGATTGCGTATTCTGCCACGGTCCTGCTCAGGATGTGTCCAAAGATAAAGAACACCTCATTCTTCACAGGGGTCAGCATAACTTCATAATAATGAATCTCTACCCATACAACAACGGTCACCTGATGGTCGTCCCTTACAAACACACGGGAGACCTATGCAGTCTGAATGATGATGAGCTTCTGGAGATGATGCAGTTTTCCCAGCTCTCCATCAGAGTGTTTAAAAAAAGCATTCAGTCCTGAGGGCTTCAACACGGGGTTTAACCTCGGTAAAGCAGCAGGGGCAGGCATCCGCCAGCATATACACTTTCATATTCTCCCTAGATGGACAGGCGATACGAACTTTATGCCTGTTTTGGGGGGGGAGACAAGAGTCATGTCAGAGCATATATTTGATACATACGATAAATTAAAGCCCCTATTCGATCAGGAGGTAGTTGGATGAAAATATTCAGCGGACTTATTAAAATTGCAGCGACAGTTGCCATTGTGATCTTCTCCATATTAAATACCGCACCTATGAGCGTGCATTATTTCTTCGGCAAATCTCCTGTACAGCTTCCGATATTCATAGTTGTGCTGTCTTCACTCCTGCTGGGCGTACTCCTCTCAGGGCTTTTGTACTCCATGGATAGATTCCGCCTCAAAAGACAAATAGGCATGATGAAAAAAAACAGATCAAAAAAAACAGGAAGATGAGATGATTCGTCTCAGAAACATCCCTTTCGAAGAGACTAAAAAACATAGCAACAAAGGATGAGCTTTGAAATATAGTATAGATTTCATCAAAGGACTTTCTGCTCTCATAGAGGGGGACTACACGAAAGCGTCAACCCACCTCAAAAGTGCCGCTCTCGAAAAGAGTGACAATATAGAAGCATACTTTGCCGCCGGACTCGTCTTTCGTAAAACCAAGCAGTACGACCGTGCGACATACGTCCTTGAGAGTATCCTCAGAAGCAGTGACCTTGATTCCTCTACAAAAAGAGCACTCACTGTGGAGCTTGGACGTAATATGTTCGAGGCGGGTAACTACACCATAGCCTTCTCCCTGCTTGAGATGACATCAGACAGAGAAGGATCTCTCCTTCGGGCGAGAACACTACGCAAACTCGGCAAATTTGAAGAAGCCGCTAACAACTATAAAGCCATCGCAAAACACGAAAGAATCAACCTGAATAACGAGATAGGCTACTGCTATTACAGATGTGCAGCCGAAGCAGTCGGGCACAGGCAGAGTAAGTTTATAAAGCTGGCACTTAAGTATATACCCACATCCAGATGCATAAGTATGATGAATATAGATAACAATATCCTTGCAGGCAAGATGTCTAAAGCACTGGTCGAAATCGAACGATTCATGATAGCAGGTCTCCCTGCATCCAATGACGACATGATCAAATTTCAGTCTGTCTATTTTGATATGAAACGTACGGAAGAACTTATGCGTTCCGTCATGAAACGTATTATGGAAGGGTCTGATAACCCGTTCTTTTACACATACGCCATATCAAGACTGATACAGGGCGACAACAAAGCCAAAGCGAATGAACTTATCGATAAATATCTGAATGATTTCGGCTTTAATTACACCATAGCAAAGGCATCTCTACAGCTCAACCCAAGTGCTATGCTTGAAAAAACTTATAGAGAATACCGATTATTATAAATGCTCCGTATGCGGCACTCAGCACAAAGTCTATACAGATGCCTGCCCAAAATGTCAGAGCTTCGAAACACTTAAAACTATATAATTACCGTGATTACCATCGGAAAAGGATGATATGTCTAAACCTGAGAAAATTACTCCAATGATGAAACAGTTTTATGATGTTAAAGAGAAATATCCTGAAACTATTGTTTTTTTTCCGCATGGGTGATTTTTTATGAGATGTTCGGTGATGATGCCGTGGAGACATCCAAAATACTTGGCATAGCTCTCACCAGCAGGGATAAAAAGAAAGAAGACGGCATGCCGATGTGCGGTTTCCCCCCACCACAGTTACCAGCCTTACCTTCTGAAAATGCTTAAAGCCGGCAAAAACGTTGCGATATGCGACCAGCTCGAAGACCCTGCACAGGCAAAAGGTATCGTGAAACGCGGTGTAACAAAAGTCATCACACCGGGGACAGTGATAGACGATGCGGCTCTCCCTGCTACGGACAACAATTATCTGGCTACAGTCTACAAATCGAACAACACATATATTGCATTCACCGACCTTTCCACAGGTGAAGTCTTTCTGGAAAAGACAAACAGCGATATGCAGGATATCCTGAACAGATACTCCCCGAAGGAAGTTATAACCAGCTTCCCTTCCGATATACCAAACAGCTTTGAGTTCGGCGGAAGCTTCTCTGAAACCTTGGCAGCCAGAGAGGTTATGGAGCATTACGGCGTGGGGGGCGATGAAGTCCCTCGGTCTGGATGAGGCATCCTATGCTGCCCCTATATACATGGCACTGAAATATATGCACAGGGTCATGCTGGATGTTAAACTGCTGAAACCTAAGCTTGTCACCGACGATGAACGGGTCTACATTGACTCTGTTGCGGCATCTACACTGGAACTTGTGAAAAACAGCCGTGACGGTTCGGAAAAAAACACTCTCTATTCAATACTTAATTATACAAACACGACCATGGGTGCAAGGACACTGAAAAAGTGGATGCTAAGCCCCCCTAAGGAACACGAACCAGATACTCCGCAGACAGGAGATTATCGAGTTTTTTCATAAACAGACAGGACACTGCCGAAGCACTGCGTGATCAGCTGAATAACGTATATGATATAGAACGTATAACAACAAGACTCTCTGCCAACAGGTGCAACGGTCGTGATCTTATCTGGCTGAAAAAATTCAACTGCTACATTTCCGACTATTAAATATATGCTGTCGAACTGCGGCAATCCCCTGATAACTGAGCTGGCAGAAGCCTTCGATGATCTCGGTGATATTACTGATCTGATAGAAATGGCCATAGAAGATGAACCGCCTGTCACCATTACCGAAGGCGGACTTATCAAAATAGGCTACAACAATGAAGTCGATGAGCTGAAAACCATTAAAGACAACAGTCGCCAGATACTACTACGGATCGAAACCGAACAGAAGAATCTGACGGGTATCAGTAATTTAAAAGTAAAATTCAACAAGGTATTCGGTTACTACATCGAAATATCCAATGCCCATAAAAAATAAAGTTCCTGACAACTACATACGCAAGCAGACACTTGTAAACGCTGAACGTTTTATAATACCTGAGCTGAAAGAGCTTGAAGAAAAAAATCCTCCACGCTGACTCAAGGCTGGTTGGGCTGGAACATGAGCTTTTCAGTGAGATACGTGCAAAAGTATCCGAGAGTGTTGACAGACTCAGGAAATCCGCAGGGACTATATCAGAGATAGACTGTCTTTTATCCCTTGCTCAGGCAGCTCTGGTCAACAATTACAGAAAACCTCTGGTCGGGGGATTCGACGATATCAAGATCATTGACGGCAGGCATCCTGTCGTTGAAAAGAACATAAACACTGCTTATGTCCCTAACGACATAGAGATGGACATAGACGAGAGCAGACTTACCATCATCACAGGTCCTAACATGGCAGGTAAGTCGACTTATCTCCGCATGTGTGCCCTGATAACCCTTATGGCTCATATCGGCTCTTTTGTGCCTGCATCGGAGGCAGAGATAGGTATAGTTGACAGGATATTCACCAGAGTGGGGGCTAGCGATAACCTTGCAGGCGGTGAGTCTACATTTATGGTGGAGATGGTTGAAACAGCCAATATTCTCAACAATGCAACAGATAAATCCCTGATTATCCTTGATGAAATAGGGCGTGGAACTTCAACTTTCGACGGAGTTTCAATAGCATGGTCGGTTGCCGAGTTCATAGCTGAATCCATTAACGCTAAAACTCTCTTTGCCACACATTATCACGAACTGACCGATATCGAACTCAGCTCAAAAGGTGTTAAAAAACTGTGCCACTGAAGTAACCGAACATAACGGCGAACTGATCTTCATGCGTAAGGTGAGGGCAGGGACGGCAGATAAAAGCTACGGGATACATGTCGCAGAGCTTGCTGGGCTTCCGCAGGAGGTGATCTCCCGTGCCAATGATATCTTAAAAAAATCTGGAAAAGAACGAACTCTCACCCGACGGTATTGTGAATACGCAGAAGAGCGAACCGAAAAAGAGCAAAGAGGCCAATGTCGTGCAGACTATGCTGGTATTCGACGACCACCCTATCATTGACGAGCTGAAAGCTCTCGATCTGGACAGCCTTACACCGCTTCAGGCGATAAACCTGCTTGCAGAGCTCAAAGAGAAGGCGAATAAGTGAGCTCATTCTTAAAGTTTTTTATTCAATAACCCTTTTTTTTGCTGCCTGTTTTCTTTTTTCACCTGATACCCTTCTGGGTTCCCGTGCTGGCGTTGTTTTATGGAGCTGACCCTGTTCTTATGACTCTGCTTGCTATAATGAGTGTACTTGCTAAATCATACATAGACGCTGAGATAACGGCAGAAAATCCCTTTAATAAGATCTTCGACTATTTTATAGCCTCACCTTTCTTTTTCTTCCTAAAACTATTTACCTCACTGATTATAGTCACTATTGTCTTTTCATACGGCATTCAGGGAGACCCCATAGACAGAGGTATAGCCGCAGTCTTTATCGTCTTTGTAATTAAGCTGATTTATTTCAGCCCCACAAAAGAGAAATATTGGCATCTCAAAGGTTTCACTACACATAAATACATCAATATAGCCGGCCGTATAGCAGTCGCTATTTTATGGATACTATTTTTCAGCCATAATCTTCAGGTCATAGATAGTATACTTATCGCTTCTTTGGCAATCTTTCTGGCAGGGTTGACCTTCTATAAAACAAACGAGGGACTGATTTGAGCCTGAAATTCAACTGCGTATCCTCTGGCAGTTCCGGCAACTGCTATTTTGTAGAGAACGCCAGTAATGTTATTTTTTGTGGATATAGGCATACCGCTCAAACGTATTACCGAATGTGTGGATATAGACAAATTCTCTGGGAAACAGATCCACCTTTTTTATCACGCACGAACACCACGACCACATAGCAGGCATAAAACCCTTCATTAATAAATTCTCCCCTAAGGTCTATGCCTCGGAGGGGACAATCCACGCCATAAGCGACAAGGGGATAGATACGGCACCTTTCCTTATATTGGAAGGCGGATGTGAATACGAGCTGGACGGATTCAGTGCAATACCCTTCCATATCAGCCACGACAGTGCCGAACCCTTCGGTTACCGCTTCTCATTCGGCGAAAAGATTGTAACATTCGCCACCGATTTCGGCACATCAACCAAAGAGCTGGAATATTTTCTATGCTGTAGTGATTTGCTTGTACTTGAATCAAACTATGAACAGGAGATGCTTGAGAAAGGACCTTACCCTAAATATCTTCAGGCAAGGATATCATCCCACAAAGGGCATCTGTCTAACAGAGACGCACTGAAAGTCATAAGCTCCATCTGTGACACGGGGATAAAACAAATCTTCCTTGCCCACGTGAGTGACGAGAATAACTGCTACGATCTGCTGAATAAATATGCAGACTTCTGCTCTACAAACTATAAGATACCGACAGCAGTGCTCCGCAGAGAAACCCCAATCACCGATATAGAAATCTGATCACTCCACAGTGACAGATTTTGCAAGGTTACGCGGCTGGTCAACATCAAGCCCAAGCAGATGTGCCACATGATATGAGAATATCTGAGTCACGACAACCGTAGGGAATACGGAAAGTTCCTCTATAATATCTGGAATTTCGATGACATGGTCACAAATCCCCTTTAGCCCTTCGTCACCTTCTGTCACCACAGCGATGATAATGCCGTCTCTGGTCTTCGCCTCTTCAACATTCGAAGCAACCTTTTCATAAACAGAAGATTTGGGACATAATATAAATATAGGCAAGTTCTTATCTATAAGAGCGATAGGACCATGCTTCATCTCTCCGGCAGGATACCCTTCGGCGTGTATATATGAAATCTCTTTCAGCTTCAAAGCCCCTTCGAGAGCTATCGGATAGTTTACATTCCTGCCCAGATACAAAAAAGTCCGATGCATCTTTGAACTTTTTTAGCCAGACTGAGGATATAATCATCCAGTTCCAAAACTTTTTTCTATCACCTCAGGAAGCTTAACAACTTCTCCAAGATATCTTCCGGCCTCGTCGGCGGACATTACTCCACGCTCACGACCGAGATATATGGCAAACAGAAACAGGCTTATTACCTGTGTGGTAAACGCTTTAGTAGATGCAACACCTATCTCGGGACCAGCATGGGTATAGATCACACTATCTGAATCTCTGGATATGGACGACCCCACCACATTGCAAACAGATACAACCTTTGCTCCGTGTTCCTTTGCTTTACGCAATGCCGACAGAGTATCAGCAGTCTCACCCGACTGGGTTATTGCAATAAACAGAGTCTTGTCATCGATAACAAGGTTTCTGTATCTGAATTCCGAAGCGATATCCACCTCTACGGGGATCTTTGCGAATTTCTCTATATAAAATTTGGCGATGAGCCTGCATGCCAGCTTGTTCCGCAGGCGACTATCACTATTCTGTTAAAAACCTTAATAACTTCCTGAATTTTTTTCAAAATTATCGAAACTTACACTGCTGTCCTCAAGTGAATATCTGCCGCGGATAGTGTCTATGATAGCTCTTGGCTGCTCATAAATCTCTTTCTGCATAAAGTGGCTGTAACCTGCCTTCTCCGCCATTACAGGGTTCCAGTCGATCATCTTCACTTCACGATTAACCGGCTTATTATCTGTGTCGATTATAACAAAGCTATCCTTTCTCAGAACGGCAATATCACCGTCCTCCATAAATACGAACTGACGTGTGTGAGACAATACCGCAGGGATATCACTCGCCGCAAACATCTCACCTTCGCCTATACCTATGACAAGCGGGCTGTCTTTTCTGGCAATAATTATCTCATCAGGGTGAGATTCACAAAGAACAGCAAGGCCATATGAACCTATAACCTGCCTAACCGTTTTTTGCACAGCTCCCTTAAGATCACCATCGAAATTCAGTTTTATCAGATGAGCAACAACCTCTGTATCTGTCTCAGAAGCAAAGGAGTATCCCTTCTCTATCAGCATCGTTTTAAGCTCAATATAGTTCTCGATGATACCGTTATGAACGACAGTAAGCCCCTCAGAACTGTGTGGATGAGCATTATTATATGACGGCTTTCCGTGTGTAGCCCATCTTGTGTGCCCTATACCGACAGTTGCCGAATACTTTTTTATCCGCCATCTGCTCACGCAGATTAACCAGCTTACCGACACTCCGTTCAACCTCTATCTTTCCCGATTCCAGCAGGGCTATCCCCGCAGAATCGTACCCTCTGTATTCTAATCTAGCCAGCCCTTCCATAAGGACTGAAGAAGCAGTTTTGTCACCTATATATCCAACTATTCCACACATATCACTTATCCTTCTTCCATTTACTGACCCAGCCGGCAATATTCTGCTGTTTACCTCTTGTTATACCAAGAGCATCGGCAGGAACATCTTTTGTAATAGTAGAACCTGCAGCGATAAGAGCCCCCTCACCGACTGTAACAGGAGCTACAAGCTGAACGTCGCTGCCGACAAATACATTATCACCGATAATGGTTTTATACTTATTAAATCCATCGTAGTTGCAGGTAATAGTACCGCAGCCGAGGTTTACATTCTTGCCTATCTCAGCGTCGCCTATATATGTCAGATGGCTCGCCTGAGCACCTATATCGAAGCGGGCTTTTTTTTGGTCTCTACAAAGTTACCCAGCTTATTTTTTACCTTTTAGCACACTGCCAGGTCTGAGCTGTGCCATAGGACCTATCTTGCAATCAGACCCCACAGACGCATCTGTTATCAGGCAATTATCTTTTATCTCGCAGTTTTCGGCTATTTCACTATTTACGATCCTGTTCCCCGGGTAAACGACTGTCCCCTTCTTTATCTTCACAGCACCCTGCAAAGTAACATTTGGATATATAGTCACATCCGGCTCGATCTCAACACCCTTGTCTGCATAAAACGTATTAGGGTCAAGGATAGCCACTCCGTTCATCATATGTTCCTCTGCACGCTCAAGCCAGATCTGTTTTCCTGCTTCCGCAAGCTGAACACGATTATTAACACCTAAAAAACTGACTCTCGCCTTTAGCCAGATATGCAAAAGCACCGTCAGCAACTATATCAGTCAGATAATACTCACCCTGAGCATTATTATTATCTATATTTTTTTTCAATCTTGTCAGGAGCTCTTTAGTATCGCAGAGATAGATACCTGTATTGATCTCATTAACTCTCTTCTCTTCTTCCGATGCATCCTTCTCCTCTACAATACGCAGAACAGTATCATCTATACCTCTGATAACACGACCGTAGCCAGCAGGTTTTTTCACTTTTACACTGATAAATGAGATTGGATGGTCAACAGACTTTTCTATGAATCCCTTTAGAGTCTCAGCCTTAACAAGCGGCATATCGCCACAGAGTATAAGCACCTTGCCGCCAAAGACTGCGAGGTCTTCGGATGCGGACATAACAGCATCCCCTGTCCCTCTCTGCTCTGTCTGTACACAATAACTCACACTGTCGCCAAGGTGCTCGCGAACCAGTTCCGCACCATTACCTATAACGACATTTATCTTAGACGCTTCGACTGCCTTTGCACAGTCCACAACATAATCTATCATCGGCATGCCTGCGGATTCAAAAAAGAACCTTCGGCAGCTCAGATTTCATTCTTGTTCCTTTACCTGCGGCAAGGATTAACACCATCAGACTCATCAAGACCCCCAACTATAAGACGGAAATAATTAGAAATGGTTCTTTAGTCACCATTGAAAATTTTAAGATAAGATTTCAGACCTTTATATATTCCATTTGCAATCTGTTGTCTATATTTTTTTTCGTTTTGAGCATTTTCGCCTCGTTTGTGTTAGAGACAAACCCTGCCTCCACTAAAACAGCAGGCATCTTTGCACCCACCAAAACATAGAAAGGAGCTTGCTTTACCCCTAAATCGTATCTTTTCGACTTATATATATTCTTATGTAAATTTTTTCTGTACGAATGATGCCAACTGGAGGGATTCTTCTAATTTGGAGTTCAGCATAATGTCTTTCAGTATACCCTGCAGATCAGACATGGATTTCTGTGTTGTTGCATTCTCAAAGGCTGCAACCTCAAGTGCTTTCTTATCGTTAGTTACGTTGAGAACATATGTCTCTACACCGCGAGCCTTCCTGTTCGGGGCGGCGTTAACATGTATGGATATAAACATGTCCGCCTTCTTTCTGTTGGCGAAAGCCGTTCTAGCTTCAAGAGGGATGAAAACGTCCTTATTCCTTGTCATGTATACGTCTATATTTTTTTTATAGTTTCGTTTTATCATTGCGTAGAGTTCTTTGCCGATATCAAGAACTATGTCCTTCTCTTTCAGACCGCTATATGTTGCTCCCGGGTCTTTTCCGCCGTGCCCCGGGTCTATAACGATAGTTTTAATCTTCAGCCCGAAAACACTTGCAAGAGTATTTCCGTTGTTGTCTCCACCTTTGACTTTTGTTCCGGTGCGAACTTTCTTCATTGATGAAACATACTTAGAGCTGGAGCTTGAAGTGGATGGCTTATTTGTAATAGGATTACCGCTGACATCTATAACTATTCTGTGGGGATCGGTCATAGCAAAAACGGTGAAATCCTTAACAGTGTCACTGTCCAAAACCACTCTGGCGACACCCGGTCTGTTGTACCCCCATCGAAGGGAGCGGAGCAGGCCATCCTTGATATTTATATCTCTGGGTATCTCAGCCGACATGACGGCATCTTCTAAGTCTATGAAAAGTCTCGGAGGTTTATTGTATTCAGGATTAGCTTTCAGCCAATGTTTTTTTTCGAAATTTGCTTTTCCAGACAAGTCCATAACCACACGGGTATAATCGTCTGTGGAGAAATACCTCACACGCTGAACAGCTACCTTTCCGCCGGGCACGGATACTGCATTATCAACAGAACCGTAGGCAACCTCTTTCGAGGTAGATTCTGAGGCATCGGCAGTTTCAATATCTTCAGCCGCAGGTTCAGGTTTTTTAGGTTCAGGCTTTGGTGCAGGTTTTAATTCTGCCGTATCGGCATTCTCAGCGGGGACTTCGTCCGCATACAAACTCTTTTCAAACTTCTTTTCTATCAGAGCAAGCTTGGTTTGTGCGGTCTTTGCGTCCTCAGTATTAGGGAATCTGTTCATCAGCCTTTTCAGCATGTATCTTGCTGACGGGTAATCCCTCTGCTGCTCGTACAGTTTTGCCGATTGCAGGTATGCGAGAGAAGCAAGTCTTGTCTGATAGTTAGATGCCAAAAGCTTCAAATTCTTCAATGCTTTCAGCAGGTCGCCCCTGTCCTTGTATCTGACATAGCTTCTGTAATAGGTCTGAGCCGTATAATGTAATGAATCATCAGCCAGCTTCCCGCTGGGGTCTGATGCATATATCTTTTCAAACTTTTTTAGCCACTATGTGATAAGATTTTTTTTGTAACCTTATCCGAGTGCTCGATGTACTGAAAATCTTTTTTTTGCGGACTGATACTCTTCGATATTCGCATATGCAGTCACAGCAAACAGGATTAGCAATACAATCAAAAGTCTTTTCATTTTATAAGTTTACCCTTTAAATATTTACCTGTATAAGAGTCGTCACAAGCGGCACAATCCTCAGGTGTCCCTTCAAAAAATAACATATCCGCCGCCTTCTCCCCCCTTCCGGACCGAGGTCGATTATATGGTCGGCACACTTTATAACATCAAGATTATGCTCAATGATAATCACGGTGTTACCACTCTCCGTCAAACGAGAGAAAATCTTAACAACTTTGTTTATATCATCAAAATGAAGCCCTGTCGTCGGTTCATCGAAGATATATAAAGTTTTTCCCGTGGGCTTCTTCATAAGCTCTTTAGCCAGCTTAACCCTCTGGGCTTCACCGCCTGAAAGAGTGGTCGCAGGCTGACCGAGTTTTATATAGCCAAGCCCTACATCTTTTAAGACAGATAACTTATTCTTTAATTTCGGAATATTTTCAAAAAACTCAAATCCCTGATTAACCGTCATGTCCATAACGTCAGCTATATTCTTCCCTTTATACTTGATATCAAGGGTATCTCTGTTGTATCTCTTTCCGTGGCAGACATCACATTTCACATACATATCAGGCAAAAAAGTGCATCTCTATCTTGATATAGCCCTCACCCGAACAGGTTTCACAGCGTCCGCCCTTTGGCCCCTTAACATTAAAGCTGAAACGCCCCATCTTGTATCCACGAACTTTTGCATCCTGTGTCATGGCAAATATTTCACGAATATCTGTAAATATACCTGTGTAGGTGGACGGGTTAGACCTTGGGGTTCTGCCTATAGGAGACTGGTCGATATCAATAACCTTGTCCAGATGTTCCACCCCTTCTATAAAATCATGTGCTCCGCACTTTATGTTTGACTTTAGAAGCTTCTTCTTGAGAGCTGCCTGCAATGTATCCATGATAAGTGTCGATTTACCTGAGCCGGATACACCTGTCACACAGGTATTCAGCCCCAGAGGGATATCTACGGTTACACCCTTCAGGTTGTTCTCCGAGGCATTATTGACTCTTATCACACGCCCGTCAGGTTTTTTCCTCTCTGTCGGTATCTCTATCCGTTTTCTGCCAGAAAGATACTCTCCTGTCAGAGACACTTCACAATGCCTGAGCTCCTCCGGGTGACCTTTAAATACTACTTCGCCGCCTTTCCGCCCGGCACCGGGACCCATATCAACGACAAAATCAGATGCGTCGATAGTATCCTCATCGTGTTCCACAACGATAACGGAATTCCCAATGTCACGCAGATTTTTTTTCAGCGTAACTATGAGCATATCATTATCCCTCTGATGCAGACCGATACTAGGCTCATCAAGAACATACAAAACATCCGTGAGCCCTGAGCCTATCTGAGTGGCAAGCCTTATCCTTTGTGCCTCGCCGCCTGAGAGAGTGGAGGCCTTTCGCTCTATTGTTATATAGCTCAGACCGACATCATTCAGAAATTTCAGCCTTCGCTTTATCTCATTAATAATCTTAGTTGCAACATCTTTAATAAACCCGTCGAATGTAACCTCTTCGAAGAAATCCAAAAGCTCACGGGTATTCATATGTGAAAGCTCACTGATATTCCTGCCGCCTATCATGACCGCAAGGCTTGTTCTTTTCAGCCTCGCACCGTTACACGACGGACAGTTCTGCGAAGACATATATTTCTTAACAAAATCCCTGTCTGTCTGAGTGCCTGTATACATCTTCTCTTTAAGGTATCCGTATATACCTGTAAACTTCTTATCATAAAAAAACTTTCTTCTCACCCTTGAAGGTAAACATCTTGATTGGCTTATCCATCCCTTCCAGCATAATATTCTTATGCTCTTCCGATAAATCCCTGAACGGCTTGTTCATATCTATGCCGAACTGCTCCGACAATGCCACAAGAGTATTATAAAAAATGGAAGTTATCAAACTGCTGCCAAGGCTCTAAAGCCCCTTCACGAACACTCAAACTGTCGTCGGGGACTATCGACTCTATATCAAAAACCTGCTTTTCACCCAAACCTTCGCACTCGTCACAAGCTCCGAAAGGATTATTGAACGAAAAGCTTCTCGGTTCTATCTCTTCTATGCTTATATCGCAGTCGGCACAGGTAAAGTTCTGAGAGAGCAGGTCTGACCTTTCGTCAGTCATTATCTCCACCAGCCCTTCGCCAAGTGCGAGTGCCGCCTCAACGGAATCCGTCAGCCTTCTGTTAATCCCGTCTTTTATCTTCACCCTGTCTATAACGACAGAGACACTGTGCTTGATTTTTTTTGTCCAGCTCTATAGGTTCTTCCAGCCTGTGAATCTCTCCATCCACAACAGCGCGAACATAGCCGTCCTTTAAGAGCTTCTCGAATAATTTTTTTTATATTCCCCTTTCTTCCCTCTGATCACAGGAGCAAGTATCTCAACCTTTATATCCTCACCGAGAGAAAGAACTCTGTCCACTATCTGCTGAACAGAATAAGACTGCACCAGCTTGCCGCAAACTGGGCAATGAACCGCACCGGCTCTGGCAAAGAGCAGACGCATATAGTCGTATATCTCTGTTATAGTTCCGACGGTTGATCTTGGGTTTCTGCTTATAGATTTTTTGTTCGATACTTATTGCAGGGGAAAGAAATTCTATTGAGTCGACATCAGGTTTTTTCCATCATTTCAAGGAACTGTCTAGCATATGCGGACAAGGATTCCACATATCGCCTCTGCCCCTCTGCATAGAGGGTGTCGAAAGCCAATGTAGATTTCCCTGAGCCTGAAACTCCGGTTATGACTACTAGTTTATTTTTGGGTATATCAAGATTGATATTTTTAAGATTGTGCTGTCTCGCACCTTTGATGATTATGTGGTCATTCATTCTTGCCAGTCTTTATCTTCCAATGATACAGATTGAATCTGTTGATATTTATCCTCAAAGAAGTATACAACATTCTTCTGATTCTCTCTCACTGTCACCTTCTCTCTATATATCTGGACATCCAGACCGCCGAAAAGTTCTCCCGTGACCTTGAGCTTCGGTCTCGGGTGGTGAGCCTCTTTGATAAGCTGCTTCATCTGCTCTTCCACGCCTGCTATCTTCGCATCTATCTGCTTACGCATAGTGATAAGCTGACGCACCTTAGGGTTAGCCAGCACCTCTTTCTTCTTGAGGTTAACACTACCCAGAAACTCGTCAATCTTTGCTTTATTCTCTTCGAACTTAAGGAGTGACGCTTTAAGGGCATCCATCTCCGCTGCAAAATAATACTTTGTACCTACATTGATGAGGAACTTTGAGTTACCTGTTGTCCCTGCCTGAATCAGACGCACCTCAGAAAAAGCGGCAACTGTACCACCGGCTATTACCCCCGGTTCTTTGATTGCCTCTATTTTCCCACCGGCTTTAAGGCTTGAACCATACGCATATTTTTGTATTTCTATGTCCCCTTTCGCCTCTATCCTCGCACCTTCGGCATAACCGACGATAACATCACCCTTCGCCTTCACACTCCCCTTCATGTCTCCCTTTATGCCCAGCTTTATAACAATATTGCCGCCGGCCTCAAGGTGGGCATCCTGACAGATCCCATCTATGAAGATATCCTTTTCAGCTTTGATAGTGAAGTCACTCAGGACATCATTCTTTACTTGGACACTCCCGTTGAATGTAATATTTCCACTTCCGTAGTCTACATTCCCTCTGACCACGTACACGGGATTAACCTCAAGAGTGTTCCTTGCAAACGACACACAGCCGTCAGTTGCGGCATAAAATTCTGTGCCTTCCTTCTCTTCCCTGACACCTTCACCGACAGAAATGCTGGTTTCGACACCCGGGATAGCAGGAATCTCTTCATTACGGATACTCAGTCCTCTCACTCCTGCTGTTGCAGGTTTCAGAGTTAGGAGCAAGTCCCCTTCATTTACAGTCCTGATATTATCTACGTTTTTTATAATCCACCCTGCCATTACGCAGGATCTTCGGTTTATTCTTTAGCGGATCAAAGTTAAGGAGTATCTGCGAATTCTTACCATGAATAGGTTCGACCCCTTCTGCTATGACAATATTCTCGGATATCCCGCCCTCATTGCAGAGACTGACGGCATTATCGATAGCATCACGATGGATATTTACAGTGATATTCTCTTCCTGCAAAAGCTCCATAACTCTATTGGCTGTCAACATTTTACCATCATTAATGGCAGGATAAATGTTCACAGACGCTTTTAGACCGTCTGACGAAATAACCATCTCTGCATCAGCATTTACTGATTTGTCTGAGACGATTTTTGCAAGTATACGACCGGAGTCATCCCTTGAGAAGATAAACTCGTTTAAATCAAGGTCGTAATGTCTGTCAAATAACTTTGCAAGCTCCGCTTCATTCTTACTTGTGTAATTCTTTAAAAGATTCATAGTTGTATGGTATCCTTACGGCAAACTCAGTGAAAAAAGCCCTCTTCAGAGTTTACCTCAATAGTTCCGTTGTGTGCTTCTACTATCATCTTAACAATCGCCAGACCGAGACCTGTACCTTTAGCCTTACCAGATGTAAAAAAACGGCTGGAACAGCTTTGAAAGATTGTCTTTCGGAATCCCTTTGCCTGTATCTTTCACTTTGAAAATACAGTCTTCACCGTCGATTTCAGATGTAAGCTTCACACTCCCCTTGCTCCCCAGTGCGTCTATAGCATTGGACACAAGATTAAAAAAGTACGCGAAACAGCTTCCCCCCTGTCGACACGCATGGTCACATCGTCAAGAGTAGCCACCTCTACTGATATATCAGTATCCTTAGTCATAATATTAGCATGTTTGGATATTTCTGCAAACATTTCAGAAACTTTGAAGGTCTCTAAGTTGATGGTGACCCTCTGTCTGGAGAAATCGAGCAGATCAAGAGTCAGCCCGTGTATACGTTTCACCTCTGAATGTATGGAATCTATATACTCCTGCATCTCAGGGTTAAGGTCTTCTTCAAGGTCTATTAATTCAAGATAAGAGGTTACTATATTGAGAAGGTTTTTTTATATCGTGGGCTATGGATGAATTAAGCATACCTATTACACGAAGGTTCTCACTCTTACGCATATCCTTATATACATTAAATCTATCCACACCCAGTGCACACTGAGAGGCGATGTATCTCGCCACCTTGACATCAACATCGTTGAAATAATCACCCTCTTTATCGGTAAGATTTAAAACACCGAGTATCTTATCTTCTTTTTTAAGAGGGACAGACATGAAAGATGAAGCCGCATAACCAAGCTCTTCACGGGTTTCATCGTTATGATTAACCATAACCTCTATACCCGTTTTAGCAACCTTCCCTGCGACACCCTCACCTAGTTTAATATGAACAGTCGAATAATCCACATCAAAACCTGCATGGGCATACATCTTTAAGGCTTCATCCTCGATAAGCATCAGAGAAATCCGCTTAACCTCAAGGTACTCTTTAGCAATATTAATTATTGCAGGGAGGAGGTTATGTATCTCAAACATACTGTTCATTTTTTTCGGAAATCTCTACCAAGACTTCCAGAAAATCATTATTCAGAAAAATACCTCAATATATTGTATTCCATATCCCTCTGAGCCGGTTTGAAACCTGCTCTGGATATGGTGTTTGTGATCTCGTCCGTACTCATCCTGAATGAAGCACCACATGCAGCTACGACATTCTCTTCTATCATCAGCGAACCGAAGTCGTTACCGCCGAAAAACAGTGCAGTCTGACCGACCTTAGGTCCTTGTGTAACCCATGATACCTGAATATTAGGTACATTATCAAGGTAAAGCCTAGAAATGGCTATAATTCGCAAATATTCCACCGCAGAAACATACCCTCCACCCAGCTCCGTATTATCCGGCTGAAAGGGCCACGGAATAAAAGCCGTGAATCCGCCGGTCTTGTCCTGAAGGGTGCGAATTCTGTCAAGATGCTCGATTATCTTCTCTGCCGAGTCTTCTTTTTTTTGAACATCATGGTTGCAGTAGTCTTCATATCCAGACCGTGAGCCGTCTCCATGACACCTAGCCATCTGTCTGAGCTTATCTTATTGGGGCTTATCTTCTTCCGCTCTTCGTCAATCAGCAGTTCTGCCCCTGCACCGGGGATACTGTCCAGCCCGGCGGTCTGGAGTCTCTTAATAGTATCCTCCACAGTCATACCGGACAGGGAAGCAATGTGTGCAATCTCCGGGGCTGAAAAGCCGTGAACCCAAACTCCGAAACTCTTTATAAACCTTAGCATATCCTCATAAAACTCTATGCCTAGCTCCGGATGCAGACCACCCTGAAGTAGTATCTGAGTGCCGCCAAGGGATTTAGTCTCCTCTATCTTCTGCCTGAGTGTCTCTTTGTCCATTACATAAGCATCTTCGGCATCTTTTTTCACGGTAAAATGCACAAAATGAACATTTGCAGGTGCATATATTAGAATAGTTTATATTTCTATCTGTAACGAAGGTCACAGTGTTATCGGGATGCAGCTCTTTACGCAGAGTATCAGCAGATACAGCAAGTTCAAGTAAATCAGCATTCTCCAGCAGACTCACTGCTTCATCAAATCCGAGTCGCTTCAAAACTTCCTCCAAGAATCAACGTCAAACTACAATTTTACATATACAATCATTAAATGAAAGTATTTTCTGTTTAAAGAGATTGTAATTCTACCTCAGAGACAATAAAATATGATATGTTTGAATTCTTATACTACACCGACACTTTTACAAGCTTTATGATGGTTGCGACACGTGTCTCTGCGATACTGTTCGCCGCCCCTTTTTTTTGGCAGTAATGTCATAAAGCCTCAAATTAAGTTTATACTCGCAATTCTTGTGGCTATTCTTATTTTTCCTTCGATCGAAAAACAGGCGTTCGGCAATATCCCCACAGGTGTGATGATGGTTTTCATGTTTAAAGAGATTCTGGTTGGCGTGTGTATAGGAATACTTTCACACTTCCTCTTTGTCGGTGCACAGCTCGGTGGTCAGATAGCAGGTATCCAGATCGGATTTGGTATGATCAATGTAGTTGACCCGCAGTCTAACGTATCATTATCAATCATTGCATCCTTTCTCAACATTGCCATGCTGCTTATCTTTATAGCCGTGGGCGGACATTTTCTTGTGCTGGGTTCGATAGCTGAATCTTTCAGGTTTATACCTCTGGGCGGCGGAGAGATTCATCCACTCGCCTTTGAATACATAGCGAAGCTTTTCTCTTTCGTCTTTGTCACTGCAATCAAGATCATGGCTCCCGTGCTTATAACACTACTTCTGTTTTCCACAATACTCGGAGTTATCGGAAAGCTTGTTCCGCAGATCAACCTTATGATCGTGGGCTTTCCTATTAAAATAGCCATAGGACTTACTATTATGGCACTCAGCTTCGATTACTTTTATATAGTATACGAGAAACTGCTGCTCAGATATTTCGAAGAAGTAGCAAATATCATAAGGCTCTTTTAAATGGCTGGCGAAAAAAGACGAAAAAAACCGAAGATCCCACGGGGAAAAGGCTTAATGACGCTCGGAGTGAAGGGAAAGTCGGACAGAGTAAAGAGTTGCCCGGTGCGATAACTCTACTCGTAATGACATTCTTTTTTTTATTTCTACGGACCATACCTCATGCGGGAAATGGGGCTTTTTTCTGCGTGAAATATTCACCATGACAAACTATCAGATAACTGCGGAAAGCCTTGAAAAAAATTATGGTCTTTTCAACTCTTGTCTCAGCGAAACTGCTTGCACCGTTTTTTTTTACTCATACTCATGTTTGGTATTGCTGTGAATATTATGCAGGTTGGTTTTATGTTCTCACCAAAAGCACTCAAGCTAAAGTTTGAACAGCTGAACCCTGTAACAGGATGGGGGGAAGTTTTTTCTCTAAGAAGAGTCTGGCTGAATTAATAAAATCTTTATTCAAGATATTTGTCATAAGTTATCTAGCATATTATGTCGTCAAAGGCAAAATCGGTATTCTGACAACAATGGCAGACATGGATTTCTTTGATATCCTTGAGATATTCTCCAGAATTCTATTTGATATAATGTGGAAGGTCAGCATACTTGTCACAATAATGGCCATTGCAGATTACATTTACCAGAAATGGCAGTTCAAGCAAGATATGAAAATGGCTAAACACGAAGTTAAAGAAGAAAGAAAGCAGATGGAGGGAGATCCACAAGTAAAAAAGCCGTATCAGGCAGATACAGAGGGATATGGCAAGACAAAGAATGATGGAGGACGTTCCGAAATCTGACGTAGTTGTGACTAATCCTACTCATTATGCTGTGGCTCTGAGCTACTCTCTGGGGGACGACAGAGCACCCATTGTCATTGCTAAAGGGCAGCGTCTGGTCGCTTTGCGAATAAGGGAGATAGCAAGAGAAAATGGTGTACTGGTTCATGAAGCTCCGCCAATTGCCAGATCACTTTTCAAAACGGTTGACATAGGTGAGGAAATACCTGAAAATCTGTATAAAGCAGTGGCGGAAATTCTTGCACTTGTGGATAAATTTAAAACAGCTAACTAAAAGAACACCCTTATGTTATTCTTTATGACTTTATTATATATTTGAGGTTTTAGATAGATATGGCGGAAGCAAAAGGATTTGTCAGTAAATACTTAAAACAAAAAAGATGTATCCTTTTCTGTCTTCTTCATAGGCATACTTATCATAATGGTTCTGCCTCTGCCTACTTTTCTGATAGACGTACTCCTCACAGCTAGTATAGCACTGGCAGTTATAATCTTAATGGTCGCGATACATGCGGATGATCCGCTTAGTTTTTTCTACATTCCCGTCGGTTTTACTTGTAATTACACTTTTCAGGCTATCCTTGAACGTTGCAACCACAAGAACGATCCTTCTTCACGGCGGCGAGGGGGGACGGTGCTGCAGGTCAGGTTATCCGTTCGTTCGGACAGTTTGTCGTGGGCGGAAACTATGTTGTCGGTGTTATTATATTCCTTATCCTTGTTCTCATTAACTTTATGGTTATTACAAAAGGTTCAGGAAGGATTGCCGAAGTTGCAGCTAGGTTTACACTGGATGCTATGCCGGGTAAACAGATGGCAATTGACGCTGACTTGAATACAGGTCTGCTCTCAGAAGAAGAGGCAAAAGAGAAGCGTATTCTCATTCAGAAGGAAGCCGACTATTTCGGAGCTATGGACGGTGCTAGTAAGTTTGTGCGTGGTGATGCCACCGCAGGTCTTATTATTACTGTGATAAATATTATCGGCGGTCTGCTTATCGGTGTTTTTCAGCAGGGGATGCCAGCTGCTGAAGCGGCTACAGTCTTTACTATCCTTACCATCGGTGACGGTCTTGTCTCTCAGATTCCATCACTTATAATATCCACTGCTGCAGGTCTTATCGTTTCCCGTGCAGGTGGGGCAGGCGAGCTTTCCAGCGAATTATACGGACAGCTTTTTTTCCAGCACCAAGGTTCTGGGTATAACAGGCGGTATTCTTCTGTTCTTTGCAATGGTGCCTGGTCTTCCCAAGTTTTCATTCATTGCCATTGCTTCACTTATGTTTTATCTTGTTTATATCTCAAAAGAGAAAGATGAAAAGACCACCAAACAAGAGAAAGAAGAAGCAGAAGAGAAGGAGAGAGCAGAAGTCCCTGAAGACGAAGAGGTCAAAAGCCTCCTTGACATGGATGTAATGGAGCTTGAAATAGGTTTCGGGCTTATCCCTCTGGTGGACACAAATCAGGGCGGAACTCTACTAAACAGGATTAAAGCTATCAGAAGACAGGTCGCTCTCGAGATGGGTTTTATCGTCCCCCCTGTACGTATAAGGGACAATCTTCAGCTTGATGCAAACGGCTATTCCGTGATGCTCAAAAGTGTAAAAAATAACCTCAGGAACAATCTTCCCTGACAAATACCTTGTGATGAATCCCGAAGGAGATATATCAAAGATAGACGGTATTCCAACAAAAGAACCTGCTTTCGGGCTTGATGCCAAGTGGGTGGACGAGCCTGTAAAAGAGATGGCTGAGATGGAGGGTTTTACTATTGTCGACCCTTCCACAGTGGTGGCAACGCACCTAACAGAAATCATAAAACGGAATGCTCATGAGCTTCTTGGAAGACAAGAGACTCAGGAATTGCTGGATAGGCTCAAAGAGAAATACCCAAAATTAGTGGACGATGTCGTACCTGCTATCCTCGATCTGGGGACAGTCAACAGAGTTCTACAGTCACTTCTCAAAGAGAGGGTATCCATCAGAAACCTTCAGACGATTATGGAGGTTCTCGCTACTTTCGGTATGCAAAACAAACATCCGGATTATCTTATAGAAAAAGTGCGACTTACCTTGAAACGTCAGATAACAGAAGCTATGGTTTCAGCAGACGGAAACCTTTATGTCTTCACTCTGCCGTCGCAGATTGAGCAAAGCCTTGCAGGAAGTCTGCAAAACACTGATGACGGACAGGAAATAGTAATTGACCCTGCTATGGCACAAAAGATATTATCCGCCATTATGAAAAAAATCCGAAGAGTGCATAGGCAGAGGTTTAACTCCGTTAATGATCATATCTCCTCCGATAAGGCTTCCGATGCGACGTTTTGTTGAGAAATTTGTTCCAAATGTTAATATAATGTCACATAATGAGATAAGTGAGAGTGTCAGAATCGAAACTCTCGGAATGCTGGAGATCGAATAATGCGAATCAAGAAGTACGAAGTTTTTTGACATGAAGGAAGCTATGAAGCTTATCAAGGAGGAGCTTGGTCCTGATGCCATGATCTTATCCTCTCGCAAAGTTGTCAAAAAATAACAGCTTTGGTCTCTTCTCTCGCCCTATAATAGAAGTTACGGCAGCCATAGAAGAGGATGACCGTATTAAAGGTAAAAAAGACGGTAGGCGTTAACGTCAATACGCCGAAATCACCCTCCAACACGACCGAACAGCCTAAAGACCTCGACAGAATAGTTGAGCTGATCAATACACTCGGGCTGAACAAATTCGACGGTCTCATCAATGACATCACAGAGATTAAAAAAACAGATGATAGAGATGAAATCCAGCATGAAAGAGAACATCATGGTGGACTTAACAGGCTCTATCAGAGAGTTTTACAATCTCATGGTAAAAAACGGCGTGGACGAAGTCATAGCTTACAAGTTTCTTAAAAAGATAGAAAAGCGTGCATCCCACGGACTTACCCCTAATCAGATAAAAAAACCTCATCACTCAGCTTATGTCTGAGCTTATACCTATAGAAAAGGACTACTTCTCATCTGTCAGACGAAAAGTGCTGGCATTTGTCGGGCCGACAGGGGTAGGCAAAACCACGACGATAGCTAAGGTTGCGGCAAACCTCAGCCTGAAACTAAAGAAATCCGTGGCTCTGATCACAATCGATAATTTCAGAATCGGTGCTGTGGAGCAGCTCAGAACCTATGCAGAGATAGTTGATATCCCTCTGCGTGTGGCATCCACACCTAATGAGCTTGAGAGTATTATTCATGAGTGCAAAGACTTCGAATATGTATTTATAGATTCTATGGGCAGAAGCCAGTTCGACGATGATCAGATAGGCGACTTA
>JDSF01000023.1_pt1 | contig 148019 bp, 178 predicted proteins | sample 199441 | NCBI WGS metagenome assembly JDSF01 (sample SAMN02592751, study PRJNA231836) | bioreactor metagenome | isolation source: continuous culture bioreactor denitrification-DNRA | place: Germany: Bremen
AGAGAGGAAGGATTCCCTCCAGGTAAATATCGAAATAATATATTGTAGGTCTAAAAAAGATAAGAAAAAGTCTAATATAGCCATTGAATAATAGACACCTCCCTAATATAATTTAAACATAAATATAGCAAATTAATCGTGATGAATTAAGATTTTTACTTTCATTACAAAAAGAGCTATATGTAATGTTTATATAGTATTAGGGGGGTGCTTTATGCTCTTTAGAACAGAAAGAATAGAGCGTATCATAAAAGAGTTAAAAGAACTAACTTATTCAGAATCCATTTCTCTTGAAGAAATTAAGATAAAGGAAGGCTATTATCACACGATTGAAGAAGTAGATAATAGTAATAATCCTTGGATAGATTTTAAATGCCATGATAGATGGGGCTTAACGGATAAGAATAGCTGGTTCAGGTTAGAATTTATTGTTCCAGAGATCATGGAAGGTAAAAAACTCGTTCACAGAGTAGAAACTGGAAATAAGAGTTGGGAATCAAAGAATCCCCAATTTATCATATTTATTAATGGGGAACTTATCCAAGGGTACGATACTAATCATAATGAGACAGTGCTCACAGAATGTGGTAAAGCTGGTGATAGTTATGTCATTGATCTCCAAGGGTATAGTGGTTCAGAAGATAAACTATCGGAATGTAAGCATACTGTTGCAATACTAGATTCTAGGGTTGAAAAAATTATTTTATGATATTAAAATACCCTTAGATGTAGCCATATTATTACATAAAGAAGATAAGAATAGAATGAATATAGTTGAATATTTAGAAACAGCTATTAATATGTTAGACCTAAGAAAAACCATATTCAGATGAATTTTACCATAGTGTTACAGCAGTAACGATATATTTAAAAAGAACAATTCTATGAATCTTACTGCAAGGAAGTAGGTATTGTGGCTAAGTGTGTAGGGCATACACATATTGATGTAGCATGGTTATGGGATATAAATCAAACGAGACAAAAAAGTGCAACGCAGTTTTGCTACAGTTCTTCAATTAATGAAAGATTATCCAGAATATGTTTTTATGTCTAGTCAACCACAGCTCTACCAATTTCTAAAAGAGGAAAGACCAGAATTGTATGAACAAGTTAAACAAAGAGTTGCCGAAGGTCGTTGGGAACCAGAGGGTGGTATGTGGGTTGAAGCAGACTGTAATTTAAGTTCCGGAGAATCCCTTGTTAGACAGATTATCCATGGTAAACGATTTTTTAGAGAAGAATTTGGAGTAGAGAATAAAATTCTCTGGTTGCCAGACGTATTTGGATATAGTGCAGCATTACCGCAGATATTAAAAAAAATCAGGCATTGACTATTTCATGACAACAAAGATAAGCTGGAATGAATACAACAAACTTCCATATGATACGTTAAAGTGGGTTGGTTTAGATGGGTCTGAAGTATTGACACATTTAATAACGACTACAAAATTTGATGATTTACCAGATAAGCATAGTACGACTTACAATGGATTTATTGACGTACCATCTGTAAAAGGTGCATGGGAAAGATATCAACAAAAAGCTTTGAATGATGAAGTATTAATAAGCTTTGGTTACGGTGATGGAGGTGGAGGTCCTACTAAGGAAATGCTTGAGACAGCAAGACGTTTAGAAAAGGGCATACCAGGTTGTCCAGTGGTTAAGATGGGAACGTCTGGTGAATTTTTTGAAAGATTGAATGACAAATTGGGGAATAATCCTAAGTTGCCTAAATGGGTAGGCGAGTTATATCTTGAATATCATCGCGGTACACTGACAAGTATGGCTAGAAATAAACGTTATAATCGAAAGTCAGAATTTCTATATGAAGAGATAGAATGGCTCTCATCGATAAGTAGTTTACTTAACACTACAAAATATCCAAAAGAAGACTTGAAATATGGCTGGGAAATCATTTGTTTAAATCAATTTCATGATATTATACCTGGTTCATCTATTAAGAAAGTTTATGAGGATTCTAAAGAACAGTATGAAGATATTCTTGCAACAGGAAGAAATCTAAAGGAAGAAGCTCTTAATGGTATAACTTCACAAGTACAAGTAGATAAACCGTCTATAATTGTCTTTAATCCATTATCTTTTAATAGGGATGAAATAGTAGAATATGAGCGACATGGCAAAACCAAAACATTCTATGCAACAGATATTCCATCAAAAGGCTATAGAATATATCCAATAGAAACCATCATAGAAGAAATAAATGAAATCACAATTACAACTCGAAATCTTGAAAATAGATTTATCAAAATTCAACTGGATGAGCACGCAAATATAGCCTCTATATTCGATAAAACAGTTAATAGAGAGGTAGTAACAGTAGGACAAAGAGCCAATGTTCTACAAGCATTTGAAGATAAACCACATAACTTTGATGCATGGGATATTAATATATACTATCAAGAGAAGATGTGGGAGATTAATGATCTTCAAAGTGTGCAAATAGTGGAAGCTGGTCCCCTCAAAGCTACACTAGAAATCAAAAGAAAGTTCATGGATTCTACCATAACACAGCTTATGAGTATCTATAGGGATTCATCTAGAATAGACTTTGTTACGACTATTGATTGGAAGGAAAAACAGATATTGTTAAAAGCAGCCTTTCCAATGGATATTCATGCGGAGAAAGCAACTTATGACATTCAATTTGGCAATGTTGAAAGACCTACTCACTGGAATACGAGATGGGATATGGCTAAGTTTGAAGTATGTGGTCATAAATGGGCAGATTTGTCAGAGAATGATTATGGTGTCAGTTTATTAAATGATTGCAAATATGGTCATGACATAAAAGATGATGTCATGAGATTAACCTTGATTAAGTCAGCAACATCTCCTAATGAAGATGCAGACAGAGAAATACATCACTTCACCTATGCTATTTATCCACATGCAGGAGATTGGAGAAAGGCTAGAACAGTACAGATGGGTTATCAGCTAAATTGCCCGGTAACATCACGTGTGGTTAATAAGCAAACAGGCCCTTTGCCTGAGGCACTATCCTTTGTATCCATTGATAGTGATAATGTCATTATGGAAGTTGTAAAGCAGGCAGAAGAGACAGATGCAATTATCCTTCGTGTACATGAATGTTATAACAAAAGAACCAATGCTAGAATAACTTTCTTCCAAGATATAAAAACAGTATACGAATGTGACTTAGAAGAACTTCATGATATAGAAAAGATGAAAACAGGGGATAAATGTTTTGAATTTATCATTAAACCTTATGAGATAAAAACGTTTAAGTTAAAGCTAGTAAATTAAATTTTAAATTAAATGGGAGGTTACACGATGAAAACAGAAAATAGGTATTATGAAATCTTACCAAAGGTTATTCTTGCAGATACTACTGTTGATATAACAATTAGACCTTTAATCGAACATGTTGCTTTTAAAGAAGATGCAGAATATGAAATTAGTTACTATCCACTACATCGTTTTTCATCTATAGGAGAGTATGAAAATCAAGAAAAACTTTTGTTAAAGCCACAAGAAGGTATATTAAAATTTAAGCAATATTTTAAAGGAGAACAAGAGCATAATATTACGATACGAGATTTGGAATCAAATAAGTCAATTATTCTAAAAGTATATTCTGTTGAAAAGGATTTATTTGAACGTAAACCTTATAAAGGTGATTTACATATGCATACGACATATTCAGATGGTAGAGAATCACCAAGTTTTGTAACAGCTTCTTGTAGAAAAGTTGGATTAGATTTTATGGCAATCACAGATCATGGTTTATACTATCCATCTATTGAAGCGCAAGAAGCTTTTGAAAATATTGCTATAGATATGTTAATTGCACGTGGTGAAGAAGTTCATCCAGAGAACAATAATGTACATATGATAAATTATGGCGGTGGATTTAGTGTTAATGAATTAATAAATGATGATAAAGAGACTTATTATACAGAAGTTAATAAAATAGAAGGGACATTAAAAGGGATAGAAGATAGCCAAGCAAGATATGAATGTGCTTCATGTATATGGTGCTTCGATAAAATACGAGAAGGTAATGGATTAGCCATATTTAGTCATCCTTATTGGTTACGTGATCATGGATACTATATTTCAGAAACAGTAACATCTTTCATGTACGAACATCAGCCTTATGATGCTATTGAAGTGCTCGGTGGTTATTCCAAAGAAGAAGAGGAATCCAATGTACTACAGATTGCTAGATATTATGAAGAATGTCAAAAAAGGCAAAAAAAATACCTATTGTTGGGGTAACTGATTCTCATGGTTGTGTTAATCGTAAGATCTTTAACTGGTATTATACAATTGTTTTTTCACCCTCCAATGAACAACAAGATCTTATAGATAGTATAAAAGATCTGTATAGTATAGGTGTTGAACAAATGCCAAATGAAGGCGTTAATCCAGTTGGTCCATTCAGACTTGTAAAATATGCTCTCTTCTTAATGAGAGAAGTATTTCCTGCACACGATGAATTATGTTTTGACGAAGGACAATTAATGATTAGACATATTGCAGGGGAGAAGACAGCTGCAGCAAGATTAAAAGCGTTAAAAGGTCAAACAAAAGAACTTTATAATAGATATTGGGCTAAATAAATTTTTGATAAGTCGCATTTACCGGAAGTTCATGTACAAAAATTATCTATATTTTTAGTTATACTTAATTGGGGATTTATGCATAGGATTAGCATTATTAATGTGAAATTTTGTCGGAAGGACCAGCTTAATTCATTAAACCGGTTTAAACAAATGTGCAATATAGTATAAAGTGATGTAAATAATATAAATGATTAAAATATTATAATTATTTAATCGCTCTTGTAAAGCAGTAACATATACATGGTTTTAAAATTCTATAGGAATCTATTAAAATATCCTATTGAATTATTAAAATATTAATTTAACTATATTCAAGGAGGGATTTACATTGAGTAAAAAATTTATTACATTAAGCACGGTAGTATTTTTACTAGTTGCCAGTTTTGCGGGTTGTACAGGAAAAGATACAGAAAAAGAGACTGCCAGTAAAACCAGTGATGAACAAACACAACAAGGGGATGACAAGGGTAGCATTACGGACACTAAAGGACAAAAAAAAAGAAGGTTTTAGTGAAGCGCCTATGCTTCAAGAAATGGTAAAAGCAGGTGCTTTACCTGAAGTTGAAGAACGTCTACCAGTTAAAGAAGATATTATGATTGAGCGAGTAGCTGAAGAAATTGGACAACATGGTGGAGATTGGCGTTTCCCATGGCTAGGAAAAAGAGACAAGTGGGATGCTGGATACATAACTGAAGAAGCTCTATTCAGATTTGGTCGAGATGGTGAAAGTATTGAGCCAAATGTTGCAAAAAGTTATGAAGTCAACGCTGATTCAACAGAATACATTATCCATTTAAGAGAAGATATGAAATGGTCAGATGGTGAGCCTTTTAGTGCTGACGACGTACTTTTCTATTGGGAGCATATGTTGTTAAAAGAAACTTTTGGAAAAAAGCTTATATAATTGTTATTTTTCAGTGAACCCTGATAATACTGAAGAAATAGTTCAAGCAGAAGTTACTAAAATTGATGATTATACGGTAAAGATTACACATAAATATCCACATCCTCTATTCTTAGAGCGAGTAGCTATCGACAATAAGTGGTTCTTTGCACCAGCTCATTTCTACAAAACAATTTTACCTGAGTTTATAGGTGAAGAGAAAGCTTTAGAAAAAAGCCAAAGAATACGGTTTTGAAGATTTAGCTGCATTTGGAAAATGGACTGGATATTATTACTGGGTATATCCACAAAGACCTACTCTTAGAGCTTGGATTGCTACAAATGATGCTGATGAGCAGAAATTCATCATGGAGAGAAATCCATATTACTGGAAAACGGATGCAGAAGGAAATCAACTTCCATATCTTGATCGTTTGGTATTCGATAAATATGAATCAGCTGACCAATTCCTTCTTCAAGCATTAGCAGGTAAAGTTGATATTACCCATTTTGATTTTAAAGAAATTGAGGTACTAAAAGAAAATGAAACAAAAGGTAATTATAGACTATTAGAGTGGGTTAATACATATTGGGGAAATTCTATGATCGAATTAAACCAAACAGCCAAAGATGATAATGTTCGTGCGTTATTCCAAGACATTAGATTCAGAGAAGCGCTATCAATATGTGTTGATAGAGAAGAGTTAGCTGCTATAGCAACAAATGGTTTTTCAGCACCATGGCAAGCATCTGTACCTAAGGGGTTACCAAATTACATAGAAGGATGGTCTGAAAAATGGACTGAGTATGATATTGTAAAAGCTGAAAAACTATTAGATGATATTGGTATGAAGTGGGATGCAAATCATAAATGGAGAACCCATGCCGATGGGTCAGAATTCACGTTAACTTTCCACATAAAGGGAGATGCTGATACTACTCTTAAAGGTGATAAGGAGTTATTACAAAAGTACTATCAAGCAATTGGTTTAAAAGTAAACTATAAGTTTACTGATGATGCCTATTATCAAGAGTTAAAACAGGGTAACGAGATAGAGGCTACATTTTCTGATACTGGTTTAGTTAATGTAGCAATACGTCCAGATAATGTTGTGCCTATGCGTTTGAAAGATGTATGGGATGGACAATATGGATTATGGAATACCTCCAAAGGTGAGGAAGGTATTAAACCTGAAGGGGATATTGCATTATTGCTAGAATATTATAATAAATTAGCAGCTTCAGTAACAAAAGCAGATGTTAATAAATGGAGTGACGAGATCATTAAATTACATGAAAAGAATATATGGTTGATTGGCTATTTAAAGCCAACGGCAATCGTATGTTTAGTTAATAATGATATGAGAAATGTACCTGCTGGTATAATTGGTGCTGATGAGTTCCGTTCATGGGGTCATGCAAGACCAATGCAATTCTTTAAGGTACAACAATAATATTTATAATAAGTAGAGAGGGAGAGAGTTTCTCTCTCTACTTAATTATAGATATGTCATCTGAATTATTCATGATAAATATTGAAAAATCATAGTAAGGATAAAATGTAATTTTTGGGGTTACAATTTTGTCATGAGTAATTTAGTTGTCATTAGAACTTGATTTTCCATAAATGAAAGGAGACATAATGTTAAGATATATTATACGTAGAATTATTACAATGATTCCAATGTTTTTTTGTTATATCAATTATTATATTTTATATTATTCAACTACCACCTGGTGATTTTATCAGTCACTATACTGCTCAAATGGAATCCGATAATGAAGCATATACCATGGATACTGTTGAAAAACTGAGAGAACAGTATGGTTTGGATAAACCATGGTATGTTCAATACTATAAATGGATGAAAAATATTATTACTAAATGGGACTTTGGATACTCTTTTACTTATAATAAGTCAGTAACGACAGTGATTAGGGGAAGGATGGCTTTAACCATATTTATTTCTCTGGTTACAATGGCTTTTGTATATATTGTATCTATTCCTATTGGTATCTATAGTGCAGTCAGGCAATATTCATTTGGTGATTATGTAGCCTCAATTATTGGGTTTCTAGGTTCTGCAACGCCTAATTTCCTTCTTGCTATTATATTAATGTACATATCGTTTAAGTATTTTGGAGACCCAATGCTAGGGGTTGTTTCTCCAGAGTATGTGGGTGCTCCTTGGAGTTTTGCTAAAGGAATTGATATGCTGAAACATTTAGTCATTCCGATAGTCGTTATTGGTACCGCTGGAACCTGTGGATTAATTCGTACAATGAGAGCTCAAATGCTTGATCAGATTGATCAACAATATGTTTTGACAGCAAGATCAAAAGGTGTCAAAGAAAAAATGGTTGCTCTATAAGTACTGTGTGCGTGCTGCAATCAATCCAATAGTCGCTACAATAGGTTGGTCATTAGCAGGAATATTTGGCGGTTCTACAATTACTGCAATTGTACTAAATCTTCCAACTCAGGGTCCTGTTATGTACGCTGCACTCAGGAACCAGGATATGTATCTTGCGGGAACATGGTTGCTATTTATGGCCTGTATGACAGTTATAGGAACACTAATTTCTGATATATTGCTGGCGTGGTTAGATCCAAGAATTCGCATTGATGGAAAAGGAATGTAGACTATGAAAATAAAAATTCAAAATATAGCAAAGGTTTTTTAGACGTAAAAGTAAAAATCAAGATAGTGATAGTTATTATATGGCTTCCCAATGGAAGTTGATGGGACGAAAATTAAAGAAACATAAACTTGCTCGTTTAAGTATGATAGTATTAGGTATATTGTATTTTCAGATGTTGTTTGGAGGATTTATCGCACCACAATCAGTAACACAATATGATAGTAAATACACAAATTGCCCGCCTTCAAAAAATACATATGTTTGATTCAGCAGGAAAGTTTCGTGGACCTTTTGTCTATGGATTAACTTCCGAAAGAGATCCTGAAACTTATAAGAAAAAGTTTGTGGAAGTTAAAGAGGAAATTTATAAAATTAAATTTTTTACAAAGGGAGCACCATACAAATTATTTGGCTTCATTAAAATGGATATACATTTATACGGTGTAGATGCGCCCGGCGGAGTATTTATATTTGGAACAGATAATATGGGTAGAGATATGTTCTCGAAAATAGTATTAGGTAGTCAGATTTCTCTCACAATACCTTTTGTTGGTACGATTATTAGTCTAGTATTAGGTGTATTAATAGGAGGCATTTCAGGGTATTTTGGCGGCATTACGGATTCAATCATTCAAAGAGGTTCGGAAATTTTAATGTCCTTCCCTTCGCTACCGTTATGGATGGCATTAGCCGCGGCTATACCTTCCGATATCCCAATTGTCAAAATGTATTTATATATTACGATTATACTGTCTTTCTTAGGATGGACCGGGCTTGCAAGAGTTGTTAGAAGTGCTTTCTTGGCTAGTAAGGAGCAAGATTTTATTATGGCTGCAAAAGTGGCAGGTGTTAGTGATATGAAAATTATCACGAGGCATTTAGTACCTGGATTTTTAAGTTACTTAATTGTAAATATGACTTTAGGTATTCCTGGTATGATTGTAGGAGAAACCTCAATGAGTTTTCTTGGACTAGGTATTAGACCACCTGCTGTAAGTTGGGGAGTATTGCTTCAAGACGCTAGAGAGATTTCAAATATAGCTATGCATCCATGGACATTAATTCCATTACTATATGTAATCGTTACGGTGTTAGCATTTAACTTCTTTGGTGATGGACTACGTGATGCAGCAGATCCTTACAAATAATAATAAGTCAACTTGATATAATATAGTGGAGGTTATTATGCAAAATGAAATAAATAAAAATGAAACCGTACTTGATGTCCAAGATTTAAAAGTGCATTTCAAAACATCTGAAGGACTTTTAAAAGCTGTGGATGGTATCAGTTTCACTTTGGAAAAAAAAGGGAAGACGTTAGGTCTTGTAGGAGAATCTGGTTGTGGCAAAAGTTTAACAAGTAAAGCTTTAATTCGTATTAATCCGAAGAAGAGCCAATTACATGGACAGATACACTATTATAGTGATCATACTGATCCCAAAAACATAATAAATATGAAACGTGATAGCAAAGAACTGCGTGAGATTCGTGGGGGTGAAATTGCTATGATTTTTCAAGAACCTATGACAGCTTTTTTCGCCATTTTATACCATTGGGAATCAAATTATGGAAAACATTCTTCTTCATCGTACTAAAAACAAGAAAGAAGCTGAAAAAATTGCTATAGAAATGTTGGATAAAGTAGGTATTGCTAATCCAGAAAAAAGAATACATCAATACCCTCACGAGTTTTCAGGAGGAATGAGACAACGAGCAATGATAGCAATGGCTCTTTCGTGTAATCCTGCAGTACTTATTGCAGATGAACCAACAACGGCACTTGATGTTACGATACAGGCACAAGTACTTGATTTGATGAGAGGATTAAAAAAATGAATTTGATACTGCAATCCTTTTTATTACACATGATCTTGGTACAGTCGCTGAAATGTGTGATGAAGTAGCGGTAATGTATTTGGGTAAAATAGTAGAAAAAAAAGCATCTGTTAGAGAAATATTTAAGAATCCTCAGCATCCTTACACACAAGGATTACTTCGCTCTGTTCCAAAGATGGGGGATACTAAGAAGAAGCGACTAGATTCTATTGAAGGAACAGTACCTGTACCTATCAATTTGCCTAAGAGATGTAATTTTTATGACAGATGTGAGCAAAGAATTGAAGGACTATGTGATAAGCAAAAAGTATCGGAAGTAGAAGTATCGCCAAATCATTGGGTTAGTTGCTTTCATTACATAGATAAGTAGATAAGAAATGGAGGATACCCATGTCAGATATTATTTTAAAAGTTAATGGCTTAACAAAAGAATTTAAAGTAAAGTCAGGTAGCTTAAAATATGCCAAAAAAAACTGTAGTTAAAGCCGTTTCTGATGTATCTTTTGATATAAGAAGAGGCGAAACGTTAGGAATAGTAGGGGAGTCAGGCTGTGGAAAAACCACATTAGGCAGATGTATTGTTAGAGGAATTGAATCTACATCTGGTGAGGCCATTTACTATGACGAAGAAGGAAATGGTACTGATTTCATTAATGCCAATAGAAAAGACTACAAAAAAATAAGAAAAGAAATTCAAATGATCTTCCAGGACCCGAATTCATCTTTAGATCCAAGAATGACGGTATTTGATATAATTAGTGAACCTTTAAAAGCAAACTTCAAGCTAAGTAAAAAAGAGGTTGCTGAAAAAGTTAAGGCAATAGCAGAGAAAACTGGACTTAATGTAAGCTATCTCCAACGTTATCCTCATGCATTTTCGGGAGGACAACGTCAACGTATTGGTATAGCTCGTGTACTTGTTACACTCCCAAAGTTAATCGTATGTGATGAAGCTGTTTCAGCACTAGACGTGTCAATACAAGCACAGATTATCAACTTATTAAAGGACTTACAGAAAGAACTTGGGCTTACATATGCATTTATTGCCCATGACCTTTCAGTTGTAGAACATATTTCAGATAGAGTTGCGGTTATGTATCTGGGAAAAATTGTGGAAATGGCAGATAGGGATAAACTATTCTTTAATCCTAAACACCCCTATACAGAAGCACTGCTATCTGCTGTTCCGGTGGCAGACCCAGACTATAAAAGTGAAAGAATTATACTCAAGGGAGAAGTTCCTAACCCAGTTAATCCACCTACAGGATGTCATTTTCATCCAAGATGTTCCTACAGTACTGAGAAATGTGAACATGAAGTGCCGGTATTACAGGAGATAGAAGATGAACACTGTGTAGTATGTCATTATGCCAAAGAATTAAAGCTAAGAGGTGCTAAAAGAGGACAGTAATTAAAGCTGTAAGTTGAATGATTTTCAACTTACAGCTTTTCATTGTTTTAACAAGGAAGACATGAATCATAAAACATATGATTAATACAAATCATCAATAAAAATGGGATTACTATAAGCCATATTACCGTCGTAATCTACACATTCAACTCTTATGTAGGTCATTTCTTTTTTGATAGTTAAGTGAGCTTCAGTTAATGGAGAAGCATCTCTGTTAAAGAATATATTTCCACGTTCTGGATAGGCTTTAAATTCTATAAATTTACATTCAGAACAGGTTACCGTTACTTCACCATTTTGTACGTAATAGTCATAGATTTCAGGCCCAGAACTGGAATAGTAACGACCTTCCTTTAAAGCGGTTATTATATCCCCATGGGCTAATTTGTCAGCTTGTACCATAATCCAACCGCCAAAGTGATCTGTTATGGCAGTATTGGTCCAATGAAAATGTGCATCATCCGATGCGATTCCAAAAACTCTTCTACCTTTTCGTAATAAGTAATCCCAAAAACTCGTACCATAAGATCCACTGGCATTAAATTCAGTACCATGATTATAGATTTCTAATGCAAAGTAACCATCTAATTGATCGAGAATATCATAGGTATGCATTGACCATTCGGGATGATTATATATTACTATATTACCTTTTTTCTTTCATTTCATTGATTTTATTTTGAATGGTCGCTAATCCTTCCCATTTTGAACGTTTTGAAAAGTCATCAAGATGGGAATATCTTTCTTTCACATCAACAGTAGGGTCTTCAATGGCACTCATGTGAAAACCTAAATTTAGGGATGCATCTGGTGCCATTTTTCCTTTTTTCCATTGCTGGTAATACGATGAAATCGTTACTATTCAATTCATCATGTCGTCCGTAAATATCATGGTCACTTAACGCTAAGAAATCATAGCCTGCTTCCTTGTATAGTTTTGCTGTTTTTTCTGGTGGAAAACCACCATCTGATACGGTAGTATGGGTATGTACATTACCTTTGAAATAGGGATTTTCTTTTTTTAAATATACGATATTTTTCATATTAAACCCGTTTCCTTTCTTTCGCAAATAAGTAATTAATTGTGTTGGTTAGTACTTATGTGTATTAATGAGCGAAATGTTTTGTGTTTGTGAGTGAATTAGTTAATTCTATAGTTATAATTTTACCACTAAATGAAATAATAATAAAGTGTATTCTATAATATAATAGAAATAAAAGGTTGAGGATTAATAAAAAAAGCCCATCCATATGAAGGGCAGTCCAGTTTTTAATAGAAATTATGATTATATTTAATTTTTGAGTACATACACATAATTACACATATTAACACATAAGTAGTTGTTTTTTTCAGTTCTATTACGTTTCATTGAATGAGAAACATTAATGATGAGGACAGGAAGTAAGCCTCCCATTATTTATTTGAGAGGCTTTGCTGTCGTTATTCTAAAATATCATTTAAATCAATGAAATCATTGGTAGATATATCAGCTACCAAGTCTTCAGTAGCTGAAATGGGTTCAATTATTTCTTCTTTGATTGGCGTAATTGCTTCCGTTCTAGGTGGTCTAACGATGCGTTCGCGTTCCAAACTGGAGCGGCGTAATTTTTTCTTTAATTTCTTGATTTCTCTTTCTGATTGCTCATATTTGGTTTTCCACATTTTAGCCTGTGTTTGTAATTCTTTTGCCATTTTGGCCAAGCTCTCATATTGATTACTAATATTTTTTTTGCACTTCTTTTTTGTTCTTTAACTTCTTGATTTAACTGTTCTAATTTATTGTTATCAATAGCTGAGAAATTGTTAATGAGGGATTTCATTTCTAAGTTATTGTAATTGTTAAGTAATATATTGTCTGTGTCCACTTGGCTAAGTACTGCAAGAATAGGGTGGCTATTAATATATCCATAGAATTTATGCCCTGTTAGATTTTGATTGGTATAGCCATAAAAGTAATAGTGTGTGGCTTCAGGGCTCTGAGCTGAACAGGGGTTTGGCTGATTAAAAGTTTCTCCATTATTTGATGAGAGAGAATGCATCAACTGGTTATTTTCTTTCCAGTTTACCCATATAATATGGTTATAGACGAATATAATAGGTGACAAAATGCTACTACTTGTGGTGATAACAAGTGGTTTTCTGACAGTATTAGTTTTCTGTGTATAGTACATGATGTTTTTTCCTTTATCACGCTCTACATAAGTGATATGTACTTGATGCTCTTGCACACACATGCCATAATCCATAAAAGGATTGATGGATTTTGCTATGGTTTCATAATTATCCCAAGTCGATGTATTCATATTATAAGGATAGAGGTTGAGCTCATATTCCCCTTGATCATTTAATGTTTGACAAAGTAAGTACAGCGTATTTTCTTCAATCAGGCATTCATAATTCGTTGATAAGCTTGGCACGGAGAATAAGGATTGAGGCTCTGTTTGTTCGTTATCCATAAAGGCATGGAGTATGAGATCACTGGTTTTTTCATATGGATTGTAAGCACAATAAAACAAGTAATTTTTTAAGATGATAAAGGTATTTAATATTGGTGACTTGATAAGTGTTATTATGATTCTCTAATAAGGTTATACCTTCAAACTTATTATTTTTCTCATAGAGATGAAGAAGGCTACTGGTAGAGCTTTTGTAGATAACATGAAGATGACTAGCATCATCAAGGATAGCAGCGTAATCATGATTAAGACTTTTGGCAATGACGACAGCTCGTTGATTATACTTAACAGGATACATGCGATAATAGATACTCTCACCTGTTTTATCTATAAGTAGGTTGGTTGTATTGTTTTTTTTCGATAGTAGATATGGCATACACATTTCCCCTTTACTGATAGTTTATATGTCTTATTCAAATGAAGGTTATATGGTTTAAGTGGACTTATAGTCATAAGATGAACTTATTATAATATTATTCGTAGAGGCTAGGATTCATGCAATAAAATACATGATTAAGCTATTAGAGTGGGAATTGATTCTATTAAAAAACAGTACAAAACCACGATTAGAGTATCATATACTACCAAAATCGTGGTTTTTATTCTTACTTTATTAGTGTAGGTGGGGTTCTGTGTTGTGTAGCTTGCTCATAACAATAACCAATATTAAGAAGCTTAACATCGTCATTAAGAGAACCAACAAATGTAACACCTGAGGGTTCGCCATTGGATGAATAGCCGGCTGGGACCGTTAGGGCTGGATACATAGCAGGGGCGTATATACCAGATAACGTATTGCTAAAAGAAACGATGGCAATAATATCATAATTAGTAAGAGCCTGATCGATGACACTTGAAGCATGACTTCTATTAAGCATAACAATCTCTTCATAAGCTTTTTTTTGAAAGGGTAGTTTGAATAGCATTTTCATGAAGGGTTGCACCATAGGGCATACGATTTTCAGGATCTTCTTTATTATAAGCCAATATATCATCTAAGGATTTAAAGTGGGTATTGACATCTGGATGATTTAAAAAGGTTTTTAGATCTTCTACGATGCCGTAGTTTAACACAGACATCATATCGATTTCTGGGATATTTCCACCAAAATCAATATTTATAATTTCAGCACCCAGAGATTCAAGTTCTTGCTTTATGAGCTTATAACGCTCAGAGTCTTCTTTTATGATACCTAGTCGCTTGCCCTTGAGATAATGACTATCTAGGGGAGTATCTAATGACTTTCGATTGAACGACTTAACGTGATTGGATTGTGGGTCATGTTTATCAAAAGCTAAAGTAATATTAAACACGTCTAAGACATCTTTTGTTGTTTTGCCAATAATACCAGCCGTGTCTTGAGCTTCTGATATTGGAATAATTAAATCACGGCTTAAGAGTCCAACAGTAGGCTTTAAAGCAACAACAGAATTCTGACCAGCAGGGTAGATCAAAGAACCAGATGTTTCAGAACCTATGGTAACCGTTGCAAAGTTAAGACTAGCTGATACAGAAGAACCTGAGCTGGAACCACCTACATCGAATCTGCCATAAGCATTTTTTGGTTTGCCCACCCAAGACGGAGAAACCATTACTTGAAGGCATGGACATAAAGTTAGACCATTCACTCAGATTTGCTTTACCAAGTATAATGGCATCAGCATTTTTAAGTTGAGTGACAATAAAAGCATCTCTGTTAGTGGTCAAATCTTTAAGAGCATATGCTCCTGACGCGGTATTCATTGTCATATCTGCAATGTTATCCTTCAAAAGAACCATTGCACCAAAGAGGCGTCCTAGTTTCTCTTTGCTTTTAACGCTCTTATCTTGTTTCTTAGCCAATTCAAGTGCGTTAGGATTTAATTGAATGACTGTATTATAGTGACTATCATAGTCCTTAATACGATGAATATAATAGAGAACGGTTTCTTCACAAGTCATATGACCTGCTATAATAGATTTTTGGATATCTTCAATCGTTTTCTCAAATATGTAAGTATGTAAACGCTGGATATCGTCGTCTGTTAGTTCGGATAAAGCTTCTTCATAAGGAGAAAAATCTAAAGGTCTTTTTAATGGAGATATAACTTCTTGGTCATATTGGCGTTTGGTTTGGCTGGCGTTTTCTGCTTTTAAGCTCTGTAGGATGATATATCCTGTAAATCCAATCAAACCAATAAAAATGATGAGTACTGTAATAAGTATTTTTTTTGCGCATATGTTCACCTCATTAATTGAATTTTGTAATGTTAAAAAATTTTCTAACCCATTATATACCATGAACTTAATCAAATGCAATTAATTACCCCAATAATAAGAAATAATTAAGAAAACATAATCAAAGTTTTTTAAATTACCATGTAGTGATTATGTGGTGAGCAATAAATAACAATAATAAGTTAGCTAAATATAAAGAATAACTCTACTTCCTGTAACACTACATATAGATGAAACATAAAATATATTGAAATAGATTTTTAAGGAGGAAATGAAGTGTCTGATTGCAAAATATGTTTCCACAAAGGTGATGGCAAAATGATGCGTAGATCAGGTGTTTGTCCCGTGTGTGATCCTTTACATCCACCGGTAGATCCTGCTGAAGATGCGTGTGTATGCCCACCATTAGGCGAACCTAATGGTTGAATGGACACAATAGTCTGAAGACTGAAATAGGTATTGAAAATACTTGCATTATCCTGTAGAATTATGGTGAGCGTTTCGATTTAAAATGTTACCATGATAAAGGAGGATAACGAAGCCATAGAATGATCATTTTGTCCCTGAAAGTTGTAAGATTACTGATTAAAAATGTTAAGTTATTTTGATAAAAAACGGGAAAAATCTTGTGAAATATAATAATTTCTTTATTATATAAACTTTAACTGATAATTAGTTGTAGTCTGGCATATATATGATATTCTTTAATTGAAGAAATAATAAAAAAACTATTTTTTCTTTTTTTTCACTTTTTTATACAATGAATGATATTGGACAAGCACTTGTATAATACACCATATTTAATGATACATATTGAAGAAATAGATTAGGTCTACAAATAAAGAATTGGTAATATTAATAGGATGGATTTGAGATACTATTAATTGAATGCAGAAATAGAGTCAGACAGATCATATGCTTTAGTTAATTAAGTGATTTTAACAATTATGTTGTATTTACTAAATACAATCTACTAGATTGTTGAAATTGCTTTATCTAAAATATATATTTTATGGGAGGTCACATTTATGGCAAAAATTTTAGTAGCTGATGGTATGGACAAGAAGGCAGCTGAAGAACTTAGAAACATGGGGCATGAACTAGTAGAAGAGCATTACGAAGTACCGGAGTTAAAAGAAAAACTTGGTGCATTTGACGTTATTGTTATTCGTTCTGCAACCAAAATAAGAGAAGAAGTTATTGATTCAGTTGAAGGTAGTCAGTTAAAACTGATTATTCGTGCTGGTGTAGGGCTTGATAACATTGATGTAGCTTATGCAAAAAGTAAAGGTATAGCTGTTGAGAACACACCTAATGCCAGTAGCGCTTCTGTTGCAGAGTTAGCTATTGCTCATATGTTTTCGTTAGCAAGATTCCTTTATATATCCAATGTAACCATGCGAGAAGGTAAATGGAATAAAAAAAGCTTACAAAGGTAGTGAACTTGCAGGGAAAACTGTAGGACTTATCGGGTTTGGGCGTATTGCTAAAGAAACAGCTAAGAGAGCCCATGCATTAGGTATGAACGTAATCTATACCAATCGTTCAGGTGCTAAGGAAGGTTATCCGGATTATAAATATGTTGATATGGACACTTTATTAGCCCAATCGGATTATATATCCTTGCATATTCCTTTTGCAAAAGAAGTTGGAGCTGTAATTGGTGCAGAAGAATTTAAGAAAATGAAAGATGGCGTATTTATTGTAAACTGTGCTCGTGGTGGCGTTGTTGATGAAGATGCTTTAATAGACGCTCTTGATTCTTCAAAAGTTGCAAGTGCTGCAATCGATGTTTATGCAGAAGAGCCAACTAAGAATGAACGTTTATACACCCATGAAAAAGTATCTGTGACACCTCATATTGGTGGATCAACAAAAGAAGGTCAAGCAAGAATTGGGTTAGAAATGATAGAAATTATAAAACGTTATTATTAAAAAGGAGGTTTATAAATGGCAATTGTTAGGCCTTTTAAAGGGATTAGACCACATACGGAATTGGCTGATAGGGTAGCATCCCTTCCATATGATGTCATGAATCGTGAGGAAGCTAAAGAAATGTCAAAAGGTAATCCATACTCATTTCTTCATGTTGTGCGATCAGAAATTGATATGGATGAGGAACAAAACCCTTATGATCAATCTGTATATGAAATGGCAAGAAGAAATCTGGATAAGATGATTGAAGAAAATATTCTTGTGCAAGATGACAAACCAAAATATTATATTTACAGACAAATGATGTTTGGTCGCGTTCAAACTGGTATTGTAGGCTGTACATCCATTGATGATTACATGAATAATGTGATTAAAAAACATGAGTTCACAAGACCAGCAAAAGAAGTGGACCGCATTAATAATTTTGATTACTGTGATGCGAATACAGCGCCTATCTTCTTAACTTATAGAAGAAATGAAGAGCTGAATACGATTATCGGTGATCATATTAAATTTAATAAACCACTTTATCAATTTACGAGTGAAGATGATATTATGCATATTGTATGGGATATTTGTGATGATGTAGTAGTCGATAGAATTCACGAGATATTTGAAGGAATTGATTATCTCTACATTGCAGATGGTCACCATCGTTCAGCGTCAGCTGTAAAAGTAGGATTAAAACGTCGTGAAAGTACAACGTATACTGGTGATGAGGAATTCAATTACTTCTTATCCGTTATTTTTCCAGATGAAGATTTATTCATTATGGACTATAACCGAGTAGTTAAAGACTTAAATGGTCACAGCATAGAAGCATTCTTTCAAAAAAGTTGAAGAGAATTTTACCATGACACCTTATGAAGGTGGTTGCTATCGACCAAGTAAAAAGCAAACATATGGTATGTACTTAGATGGTAAATGGTATAAACTAGTGGCCAAAGATCATATTACCCACAAAGATAATATCGTGGAGCGATTAGATGTGGCTTTACTACAAGATAATTTATTAGGTCCTATCCTAGGTATAGAAGATCCAAGAAGAGATAAGCGTATTGACTTCGTTGGAGGAATACGTGGTCTTGAAGAACTGGAAAGACGTGTTCAAAACGACATGAAAATAGCTTTTGCTATGTATCCAACAACCATTGATGATTTGATGGAAGTAGCAGATTCAGGTGAAGTTATGCCACCAAAATCAACATGGTTTGAACCAAAACTTCGTAGCGGGCTATTTGTACATCGACTAAGTGAATAAATTATAAGACAAGCTGTCTTAATCAATAAGTTCTTTTTACTCTTTTATTGGTGAGGCAGCTTTTATAAGCTCAATCAACCCAAACTGTGTTATGTTGACAGATATCATCATATCATGTAAAATGATGTTGAATTATTATTATATATGTATTAAAAAAAACGAAAAATAAACGTTTTTTTTATAGATATTGACCAATTAATCATTTTGATGGTATGGAGAACATAAGATGATATAACAACAATGCAGACAGTTGGAGGAGGTTGATTGTATGCATATGGGTTTTGAACTAGAACAGAGCCAGAAACTTACACAGAAGTTATCCCAGAAAATGGTACAAGCAATTAACGTTCTTCAGATGAATACAGAGGCATTGGATCATTATATGATGGAAGCGTATATGAATAATCCTGTATTAGAGATAAAGAAAAACAATAATCACTTAGCAGATTGGAGTAAGTACAGTCAATATAATAAAAGTACTAAATCCTCTATTAGGGATGAAAATAACTGGGATGATGAAAAAGATAATAGCAAAACAGCTTTTGTTAAGGGGCATACGGATACAGAGGATCTATTCATTCAGTGGCATGCTAAGAAACTAGATGAAGGCAATGAACGTATAGGTGAATGGTTAATCTACAACATTAATAACAAAGGTTACCTGGATATGGATATGTTAGAGGTCAGTGAGCGGTATCATATACCTATGGATAGGTTAGAGCAGGTTTTAGATAAGGTACAGGAGTTAGAACCTGCCGGTATTGGAAGTCGCAATCTATCAGAACGCTTACTTATTCAATTACGTCGAAAAGGTTTAAGTACACCGATACTTGAAAAAACTCGTTATGAAATATTTAGAAGAGCTAGGTGAGAAGAGGTGGCAACAAATATGTAAGAAACTAGGTATATCTATGGAACAGTTAAAATCATATTTGACCATTATTCAGACATTAAATCCCATTTTGACTCTTGAAGATAACCATAAAGAAACGTTGTATATTAAGCCACAAGTAAAAGTTGTTGCAATTAATGGACAGTTAGAGGTCCAATATATTGAGGAAAAAGCATTGACATTATTTATACCTCAGTATTATCAAGTACTACTAGCTGATTCACAGATTGACGACAATACAAAGACGTATCTCAAACACAACATGGATAAAGCGGTATGGTTATTTCGCAATATTGAAGAGCGTAAACATAATATCATGAAAATCGCTACATGCATTTTAGATAAACAAGTAGATTTTATTAAATATGGTAAAGCATATATGAAGAGTATGACACAAAAAAAAGAAGTTGCAAATGCTCTTGATATATCCGTATCGACAGTTAGCCGAATTGTTAATGGGAAATATATGGATACACCAAGAGGTGTGTTTGAGTTGAAATACTTTTTTTTCTAGTGGTATAGATGGTAATCAAGATGATATATCTGCTATCGCTGTTAAAAGTAAGATTCGAGAGTTGATTGAAGGCGAGAATAAGAAGCGTCCTTTGAGTGATGAAAAGATTAAGGCTTGTTTAAGGGAGTGGGATATTGAAGTATCTAGGCGAACGGTTGCTAAGTATCGCACGGGTCTTGGGATATTGAATGCTTCAAAAAGGAAGGAATTATAGTGTAGTGGTTTAGGACATAAGTGGTAAAAGAGGATGAGTGAATGGGTAGATATAGACTGCTAGTGTACAAATGATGGACAGTGAAAACGAATTGGCTGAAATATGGACAAAATTTTTTACTGTTTTTTGATGTAAGGATATTATTAGAAACGAATACTTAAAAAAGTAATTACTAATTATACCATAAAGATAGGCATGCTTTGTTGATTTATTTGTCATGGGGGATGGTTTTATGGCATTCTTTGATAAAAAAGCATAAATGGCACAGTAATTGCAGTATAATATCCGTGAAAGGAAAAACCTTGCTATTTGAGGTTATTAGGTTCGTAATGATAAAGGAGGAAGATGTTGTGAGATTAAAGGACAAAGTAGCGATTATTACAGGTGCAGGACGTGGAATTGGTGCGACGACAGCAAAGAGATTTTCAGAAGAAGGAGCTAAGGTTGTTATAGCATCTTTATTTGAGCATGAAGTTGAAGAAACAGTTAATGTCATTAAGGCTATGGGTAATGAAGCGCTAGGAATTGCTGTTGATGTGACAAATGCCATAGATGTAGAAGCTATGATAGCAAAGACAGTTGAGACTTATGGTAAGGTGGATATCATTGTTAATAATGCAGGTATTACTGCTGATAATACACTTGTACGTATGACAGAAGATGAATTTGATCGTGTGATTAATGTCAATCTCAAAGGTGTATATAACTGTGGTCAAGCAGCAGCTAAGGTAATGGTAGAGCAAGGTGGTGGCGTTATTCTTAATGCTACATCTGTTGTTGGATTATATGGAAACTATGGTCAGACAAATTATGCGGCTACTAAGTGGGGCGTTATTGGTATGACTAAGACATGGGCAAAAGAATTAGGTAAAAAAGGCATTCGTGTTAATGCTGTAGCACCAGGATTTATCTTAACACCCATGACAGAAAAGATGCCAGAAAAGGTATTGAATATGATGAAGGATAAGGCACCTGTCAAACGTTTAGGTTTGCCAGAAGATATTGCTAATGCATATCTCTATTTAGCTTCTGATGAAGCCAGTTTTGTTACTGGATCTGTACTTGAAATTACAGGTGGATTGGTCATGTAATTGATAGGTTTTGAGAAGGGGATTAGGTAGGGTTATTATAATATGGTTTAAAAATATAAATTTAATTTTCATATGTACACAGTGAAAGGATGAAAGAGAATGCGTGATGTTGTAATCGTTGGTGCAGTAAGAACACCAATTGGTAGTTTTAATGGTAGTCTATCAAAGGTTTCTGCAATTGATTTAGGAGTAATTGCAGCCAAAGCGGCAATCGATAGAGCGGGTATTGATCCTGATATCATTGATGAAGTACTTATTGGTAATATATTATCAGCAGGGCTTGGACAAAATCCTGCCAGACAGATAGCCATAGGTGCAGGTGTGCCTGAAACAACACCTGCAATAACCATTAATAAATTATGTGGTTCAGGTCTTCGTACAGTTAGCATGGCAGCGCAGTTTATTATGTTAGGTGATGCTGATGTCGTTTTAGCTGGTGGCGTAGAGAGTATGAGTAATGCACCTTACCTTCTACCAAAAGCTAGATGGGGCTATCGTATGGGTGATGGTCAATTAGTGGATTCCATGATAAGTGATGGCTTAACAGATGTTTTTTAATCATTATCACATGGGTATGACCGCAGAAAATATTGCAGATCAGTGGCAGATCACAAGAGAAGAACAAGATGCATTTGCTGCTAACAGTCAACAAAAGGCAGAAAAAGCTCAGTTAGCTGGAAGATTCCAAGACGAAATTGTCCCTGTGGAAGTACCACAACGAAAAGGTGATCCTGTAGTCGTGACACAGGATGAGTACCCAAAACATGGCATGACCACCCAAAAACTTCAGAAGCTTAGACCAGCATTCAAAAAAGAGGGAACTGTTACAGCTGGTAATGCATCAGGTATTAATGATGGGGCATCGATGCTTATTGTCATGGCGAAAGATAAAGCAGATGAATTGGGGCTTACACCACTAGTAACCATAAAAGGATATGCTTCTGCAGCTTTAGATCCAAGTATTATGGGATATGGTCCTGTACCTGCCACTAAGAAAGCACTTAAAAAGGCATCTATGACGGTAGAGGATTTAGATCTTATTGAAGCCAATGAAGCATTTGCGGCACAATCCATAGCAGTGGTACGCGACTTAGGGTTAGACCCGGAGAAAGTTAATGTTAATGGTGGTGCTATAGCATTAGGTCATCCTATAGGTGCATCAGGTGCTAGAATCCTTGTTACATTAATCTATGAAATGATTAAAAGAGAAAGTAAAACTGGCTTAGCAACCCTTTGTATTGGTGGTGGTCAGGGGACTTCTGTTATTGTGCAACGCTAATTAATCAAGTTTAATATAATTTCACCCCTTTTTATAAAAGAGCTGTTTCAATCGTTATTGAAATGGCTCTTTGCCAAATTGTGCATTTGATTTTGAGTAAAGCCAATAGGTGACATCAATTATTATGCATATTTCTTAAGTAATTTTATGGTTTCTATAGTATAATAAATATATAGTATGTCATGTTGGTTAAAAAAAATAACAATGTAAGCCTGCGAACGGAGTTCTAAAGTAGACGTTTTAGAGAGCCAAACAACTAGCCCAGGATTTCTAAATAGTGTGTAGAGGAGAAAGATATGAAATCATCAGAACATCATTTACATAAAGAAGATTCTTTTATAACGGATTATTTGGTATCTACATTGGAAAAGTTATTTGATCCTATTCCAGTACCTATTATATTAGTGGATGATCAGGCACGTATCAAAATGATTAATAGTGTCTTTGCTTCATATCTAGGATATGAAAAGGAACAACTCATTGGTAGACATGTAGCTGATGTAGACAAGAATACCAGATTTCCCTATGTACTCAAGTCCAAAAAGTCAGAGATTGCTTGGAAGCATCGCTTTGAAAATGGACATACCGCCATCGTACATCGTATACCCGTCGTTGAGGGGGACGAAGTAAAATTTGGCTTTGGCATGGTGCTTTTTCAAGATCTAGAAGAATTTAAGGATATTATTAAAGAGAATAAACTATTAGAGACAGAACTCATTCATATTAAAAAACAGCTGAAGAAGCTGTATGGAGCTACTTATTCTTGGGAAACCATCATAGGTGATAGCGAGAAAATGATTCAAGTAAAATACATGGGAAGAAAAGTGGCTCAAACCAACTCCAATGTACTCCTCCTTGGAGAAAGTGGTACAGGGAAAGAACTGTTTGCCCATGCTATACACAATGACAGTCGAAGGAACCATAATCCTTTTGTTAAAGTTAACTGTGCAGCCATTCCATCCAATCTATTAGAATCTGAGCTTTTTGGCTATGCCGAAGGTGCTTTTACAGGTGCTAGAAAAGGTGGGAAAATAGGTAAATTTGAATTGGCTAATGGTGGTAGTATTTTCCTTGATGAAATTGGGGACATGCATATGGATATGCAAGTAAAATTACTTCGTGTACTTCAAGAACGGGAATTCGAAAAAGTAGGGGATAACAAACCCATTAAAATTGATATCCGCGTCATCGCTGCAACCAATCAAAATCTAAGAGAATTAGTCAATGAAGGTAGATTTCGTGAAGACCTTTATTACCGTTTGAATGTCATGACCATTGAACTACCACCTTTGCGAGAACGTCATGGGGACATTAAGGATTTGGCTAGATTACTCGTTAATAAATTATCTAATCAGCTAGGCAAATATGTGACGACTATCTCCGATATAACCATGCAATATCTAGAAGCCTACGAATGGCCAGGCAATGTAAGAGAACTTGAAAACATTCTTGAACGTGCTATTAATCTAACAGAAACAGATACCATATTGCCTATGCACCTACCATCCTATATCACCAGCCAAAAAGTTAGAAATGTAAGTGATGGACCAGTTAGACCATTAAATGAGATTATTGAAGAAGCTGAACGTGTAGCCATATCTAGATGTTTAGAATATACAAAAGGAAATAAATTAAAAACCGCTAAATTGCTTCATATAAGCCGTTCAAGTCTCTATGACAAAATAGAGAAATATGGTTTATAATAAAGTTTAAGGTGTGGTAGTCTTTTTTTTTAACAAAGGTTATATGTGTGTTGTATGAAAACAGGACACCTGTATGAAAGTAAGACATTATTCTGTCGGCATTACGTACAATAAAATAGTAGTATTCATAACTGAAGTGTGCAATATGCACACTTCAGTTATGTCCACATTTCTATATTTTTGCTTAGAGAAATCTCATTGATCAATGGCTGAACCAAACATATTGTCATCTTAGTAACGTTTGCCAAGTCATGGATAAGACCATCTCTTCTAGGCAAAACTCCTATTAAATATAAAAAGGTTTGGTGTGCCTAATTAACTGGCACGATAATTGCACTTTATATTCGTGTAATGATAAAAATTAATAAGATTACATAGGGTTGTTAGGGGGATTGCAAAATTAAGAGTAGACACAAACGATCAAAGCGTACTAAGAAATTTAGCAAAAGGGGTTGTCTATGAAAGCATGATGTGCTTTTTGAAACAACTCCAAGAAGGAGGATTAAACGATGCATGTGTTTTTTCAAAATGTAATTGCAGGCCTTGAAACCGGTAGTTTATATGCATTGGCTGCCCTGGGACTTGTTCTCATTTTTTTTCGCACCACAGATGTGATTAACTTCGCTCAAGGTGAGATGGCAATGTTCAGTAGTTTTATAGGGTTTAAGCTATTTAATGCTCTTGGATTACCTTATCCATTAGCATTTGTAAGTACTATTTTATTTGCTATCTGTTTTGGATATATCGTAGAGAGGGTATTTATTCGACCAGCTAACAAAGCCAATGTAGTCAGTAAAATGATTGTAACATTAGGGCTTGTTATGATTATCAGTGGTCTTGCAACAGCATTATTTGGTATTGACTCACATTACTTGAGAAAAGCCATTACCCTGGATAATTTTAATGTAGGTGGCGTCATTATACAACCTAATGCCATATTTATTATATTAATTACCATAGCGGTTATGACACTGCTATTCTATTTAATTAGAAAAACAACTGTTTGGTATAGCTATTAGAGCGACTGCACAGAATGAGACAACAGCAAAGCTCATGGGGATACCCGTTAATAAAGTAACAGCATCAGCATGGATCATAGCAACAGTACTAGGAGCTATAGCAGGTATTCTGATTGCTCCAACGACGAATGTATCCACAACGATGATGGGTGAAGTGCATCTTAAGTCCTTTATTGCAGCAGTTATTGGAGGATTCGGTACATTCTATGGTCCAGTCATTGGTGGTGTGCTTATCGGTGTATTAGATAACTTAGTCGGGTTCTATATATCCTTAAAATGGAAAACTGTGATTGTATATGCCTTGCTTATTATAGTATTAATATTCAAACCCACGGGTCTATTTGGCAAGAAACATAGAAAGAAGGTGTAGGCATGAATATCTTGAAGAAGAAACAGATTCAGTACATACTTATTGGTTTGGTGATTGTCATATTACCTTTTGTATTTGGTTTTAAACGAGCAACAGTAACCATGCTAGATACGGTTGTTATCTATTCTATTGTAGCATTAGGCTTTAATATTTTATTAGGATATAGTGGTCAGATATCATTAGGTCATGCAGTTTTTTTTATGGGTATTGGTGCATATCTATCAGCTTATATCACCATGGAATTAGAATTACCTTTTTTTTATTAGCTCTATTGGTATCAGGGCTTGTGCCTATGGTTATTGGTTTATTACTTGGTCTAGTAGCATTACGGCTAGAAGGGCATTATCTAGCCATAGCAACTTTAGGACTTGGGGTTACTATCCAACATATTTTTAAGGAATGGACTGGGTTTACTGGTGGTTTTTCTGGTGCAAAAGCGGCACCTGCTAGCATAGGTGGATGGTTATTTCCTGAATTTGTTTTTAAAAGCCGAGAATCCTTTTTTGTTCTCGCTGTTACCATATTAGTAATACTCATGATATTCGCCTATAACTTTCTGCGATCGAAGACTGGTAGAGCCTTGATAGCTATGCGAAATAGTGAACATGCGGCACAGGCTATGGGTGTTAGCTTATTTAAATATAAATTAATCGCATTTGCCATTAGTGCTTTCTATGCTGGTATTGCAGGTTCTCTTTATATGCATTTGATTCGTTATTCAGATCCAAATACTTGGAGTATAGAGTTATCACTTAATTTATTAGCTATGGTTGTTATTGGTGGATTAGCAACTATTGGTGGCAGTATTCTTGGGGCAGCCTTTATTGTCATTGTTCCAGAACTATTAAAAGAAATTCCAATGTTAGGTGAAATAAGGAGTTTATCCACGATTCTAACAGGTGTTGCACTAATCTTAGTTATTCGTTTTATGCCTTATGGATTAGTTCGTACAGGTAAACAAATTCAATTAAAATTGCAAGAAAGAAAAAATAAATCAGTAGCTAAAACAGCTGATCAATAAAGCCATTAGGTTATCGTTGTGCCTATGTAATGGAAGAAAGGAATCGATGGGAAGATGAAAAGTATTATAAAAGTTGATAATTTATCGATGAGTTTTGGTGGCTTAAAAGCTGTGGATAGCTTGAGTTTCACTGTGGAAACAGGAAGCATATTTGGACTTATTGGTCCTAATGGAGCGGGCAAAACGACGGTTTTTAACTGCATTAGTCGTTTTTATAAACCGGATAATGGGGTCATTACCTTTGCGCCAGATGATCAGTCCTATAATCTTATGGATTACAAAGTCCATGAAGTGATCAATATAGGTTTAGCAAGAACGTTTCAAAATGTTGAGTTGATCAAAACCATGACTGTTCTTGAGAACTTGATTATGGGTATGCACTGTAAATTGAAAGGTGGTATTCTATCTCAAGGATTTAACTTGCCTTGGATATGGAGAGAAGAGAAAAAAGCTAGAAAAAAAGCCATGGAGATTCTTGACTTTCTAGGATTAAAAGGAATAGAACATCAGATGGCTGCTTCTCAACCTTATGGTACACAGAAACTTATTGAATTAGGTAGAACCCTCATATCTGATCCAAAACTTATTATTTTGGATGAACCTGCTGCCGGGATGAATGGGACTGAAACGGAAGCATTAGCTAGATTAATTAAGAAAATTAGAAATCAATACGGTGTGACTATTTTATTAGTAGAGCATGATATGGGACTTGTCATGGATGTCTGTGAAAAAAATATGTGCTATCAGCTTTGGTAAGAAGATAGCAGAAGGAACACCAGAAGAGATTCAGAATGATCCTGCGGTACAAGAAGCTTATCTTGGAAAGGAGGATGAAGTTCATGCTTAAACTGAATCATGTGAATGCTTACTATGGTTATGTTCATGCACTGAAAGACATAACACTAACAGTTCCAAAAGGTAAAATAGTGACATTACTTGGGGCAAATGGTGCGGGAAAGACTTCTATCTTAAAAGCTATTTCAGGCATATTGGAAGTGAGAAATGGTGGCATAGAATTCGAATCAGCAAACATAACAGGTGTTAGGCCAGAAAATATCGTAGCAAAAGGTATTGTACAATCACCTGAAGGCAGACAGATTTTTCCCGAATTATCAGTTTATGAGAATCTTATGATTGGTGCCTACACACGTAAGGACAAAAAAGATATACCAAAAACACTAGAGACGGTATTTTGCTATTTCCCAATATTAAAAGAAAGAGAAAAGCAAACAGCAGGTACATTATCTGGTGGCGAACAACAGATGTTGGCTATTGGTAGAGCACTTATGGCTAACCCCAAGTTACTATTACTTGATGAGCCATCACTGGGATTAGCACCATTAATCGTAAAAGATATCTTTCATATTATTGAAGAAATTAATAAATCAGGAACGACCATACTGCTCGTTGAACAAAATGCTTACCAAGCCTTAGCTATTGCCGATTATGGTTACATCTTAGAGACTGGCAACATCGTACATAGTGGGGAAGCCAATGAGCTACGTAACGATGAGAAAGTTAAGCAAGCTTATTTAGGAAATAGTTAAATGATATAAAGAAATATATTAAACGTAAGTAAAAAAGGTAGCAATAGGCTATGCAAGATAGAGTTAATAAGCTTGGTGTATCCATTTTAAATATGATTCATTAAAGGGAGGAAATATTATGTTTAAGTTAAAGCGTAACAAATTATTCATCCTAGTACTTAGTTTTGTACTGATTCTATCTATTACAGGATGCAAGAAGGAAACAGGTTCTACAAGTGGTGATACAGGAAAAGAAAACAATGCAACAGAGGGCAATAACAAAGACAATGAAGGTGATAAGAAGGACCAAGAGAAGCCTGTTAAAGTTGAATATGCTAATGGTGCTTCTGACTCAGCTATCAAAGTAGGAACAGTAGGCGTTCAATCTGGTCCTCTTGCTTTCATTGGTACACCTTATTTTGCAGGTATGGAAGCATACTTCAAAAAAAGTGAACGAAGAAGGTGGCGTTAATGGTAGAACAATCGAGTTAATTAAGAAAGATGATGAATTTAAACCAGATAAATCTGTGCAAGCTATTGAATCGTTGGTTTTTGACGATGAAGTATTCGCTATTGTTGGTCACTTAGGAACACCTGGTGTTATGGCGTCTGTTGATATTGTAAAAGAAGAGGGGATTCCATCTGTATACTTTGGTTCAGGTGCTGCGACACTTACTGAAGCAGGTGAGAACTTCTTCCCAGTACAACCAAACTATATATATGAAGGTAAACTCATGGCGAAATATGCAATCGATGAATTTAAGACATCTAAGATTGCTGTGATCTACAGAAATGATGATGTAGGTAGAGATGGACTTGATGGTATTGTTGAAGGTTTAAAAGAATTAGGTAAATCGGATGTATTGGCAGATAGTGACCAATTAGCTTACAACGCTGGTGACACAGACTTCACAGTACAAGTACAAAAGGCTAAGAGTGCTAATCCTGACTTATTGATTATCTATGGTCTTGGTGGGGGTACAGCAGGTATCTTAAAAGAAATTGAGAAAATTGGTTTCGATGTACCTATGCTAACGACTTACTCTAATGCAGATGCTTCTTTCTTAGCAATGGCATCTCCAGGAGCACCTAGTGTGATTACGAACTTACATGTTATGGGCTGGTTAGATGTAACAGAAGCAAAACTTAAGCCTCTAAATGATGCTATGGCTAAATATTTTGCTGATGTACCTGTTAATGCTTACACAATGGCTGGTTGGGTTGCAGCTGAGACTTTTGTAGCAGGTGTAAAACAAGCAGGCGATAACTTATCATGGAATGGTTACATTGATGCCATGAATAACTTGAAATTCACAGAAGGTTTAGCACCTGAGATTTCATATTCAGCTGGTGTACGTGAAGGTGTTACACAAATGGCTATTAGCAGTGTTGTTAAGAAAGATGATGCTTTTATCTTTGAATTAAAGACGGACTTCAATGAATTTTAAATAAGGTTTTAGTGTCGAGAGTTCAAATGGTTGTATAAGTATAAAAAAAACAAAAGATAGGTTGAAGGAGGAAAATAGGATGTTTAGAAAAGTAAGTGCGTTATTACTAGCAGTCGTTTTGACAGCAATGGTACTTGTGACTGAGACACCTATACAAGCTAGCTCCAACATGACTATTGAGGCAACATTTACAGATAGTGCTACCACTTTATATTGGGAGAAGGTAGAGCGTATTCGTTTAAATAATAACAGCATTGGTCAAGAGATATATATTGATGATAATGAACATAAAGCATCCAATATCGTGACGCAATTCGGTACAGCACAACCTCATTCCCAATTGTTCTTATTACATTATGCAGATAATTGGGATACAGGCTCTAAGCCTAATCCAGTACTTCTTGTTCATGGAGCAGGGTCTAACGGAGATTACTATGCTGACCCAAGGCTAGACGGTTCTAAGGATGGGCTTAAGCAGCATTTAAGCAATGATGGTTACAAGGTTTTCTCTATTACTTTTGCTCATCCTCATGGAGATAATTATTATCAAAGAGAAGTTCTTGATGCAGCTATTGACCGAATAAAAGAAGTAACAGGTGCGGCGAAAGTGGATTTGATTGCCCATAGTAAAGGTAATATGAGTGCACGCATGTATGTATCGAATGTTAAGAAGAGTTATGGTTCAGCATATGACCAAGATGTCCGTCGCTACATTCAATTAGCAGCACCTAATGGTGGTATTGATTATGCTTTTAGAAATACCTGGGTTGCGTGGGGAATCATGGCTAGTAATGCATTCGGACCTGTGCCTTTTACAAACATGCTGATTTATGGTTTCTGGAATAATACAGCATATCACAGTATCTATGGTGATGCTGACGGTGGTGGTGCTTACACAGGTCAAGCACAAATGTTAGCAAGGTGGGACTCTGAGTATGCATTATCTGTTACAGAACAAGATTGGTATACAGCTTATCATGGCGGATGGGGTTTCTTCAGTTACTCTAAAGGCATTGATTACGCTATTAACCAAGGTGGTAACTTGATTAGCATACTTAAGCAATCACCTGTTGATGCGACGGTTGCCCTTGCTACATTAAGTGGCAACAAGAACAGTATTGAAGGCGTCGTTCTTGAGAATGATGGACCAAGTGATGGTATCTTATTCGTAGATAGTGCTATGTTGACCAGCGATATGACTGTCGGTGGAGCAACACTGTTGGAAAAAAAAGACAATGAATTACAATCATATTGAATTAACATATGAAGTACCAGCCATGGATTGGGTCAAAACGCAACTAGAAAGATAAACAAAAGTACCTGGTAAAACTGGCACGGTATTTGCATTTACATTAAGTAAAGTATTTAGGCACGAGAAAAATGCTGAAAAGATTAAAAACGAGTAATGTAAGATTATTTATTTTTTCTCGTGCCTTATTATAAGAAAAAGGTTGAGGTGGTACGATGGGACTCATAAAAGTAAATGGCATTGATATGTACTATGAAATTCATGGTTCGGGCGAACCTTTGGTACTCATTGAAGGATTAGGGTATGCAACGTGGATGTGGTATGAACAAATAGAAGTTTTATCAAAGCATTTTAAAGTCATTGTTTTTGATAACCGAGGTGTTGGTAAGACCGAAATGCCAGATGAAGAATATACCATTGAACTGTTTGCAGCTGATACAGCAGAGCTATTAGACGCGTTAGAAATTAAGAAAGCCCATATTTTAGGTGTTTCAATGGGTGGCTATGTTGCCCAAGAATTTGCACTAAGATATCCTGAATATGTGGATAAACTTATATTATGTTCTACTACTTTTGGTGGACCAAATAGCATCCCAATACCAGAGGAAACACTCGCTATGATGTTCAAAGGTGGAGGTAGTTATAAGTCAGAGGATGATATTAAAAAGGTGATTAGCGTTGCTCTTGATGAAAAAACACTACCAAAACATGATGATGTACTTCTGAAGATTATGCATGAAAAAATGACACACCCACAGCCTAGATTTGCATACAATCGTCAATTAATGGCTTCGGCAGGGTTTAATACGGAAGAGCGGTTATGCAAAATAAAGGCAGAAACACTAATTCTCGCTGGAAAAGGCGATCGTGTTGTACCATGGGAAAATAGTCAATTGATTCAAAATAACATTGCTCATTCAAGATGTGAAGTTTTAGAAGGAGCAGGGCATGTATTTTTTATGGAGCAGCCAGAGTTAACGAATAGACTCATTGTAGATTTCTTATCACATTAGTTAAGTCATGGAATGGGTAAAATGTGCTAATTAATTCAGAATTCTTACCCATTCCTAATATCGAATCTTACCTACAGGTTCTATGTATTAACCCAGAATTAAGGATAATAAGCGTGAAAAATAAATTTTCCCACCTTTGTTGTGACTTTCTCCTTGCAAGTAAACAAAGTCATGGCACAAAACTTGAAAAGAGTGTGTGATTCTATGGATAAACAATTAGAGAGTTTTATAGAAGTAGCCCCTTTTATTAATAAGCTTACCAATTCCGATTTTGCCATATCTGTATGTGACCTAGAAAAATGTCTGTGTTATGTTCCAGGAGAAAAAATTGATCATGGTTTAGTGCCAGGTACAATACATAAAAAAAGGCTCAGCAGCTATGCGCTGTATTGAAGAACAAAAGAGGATTGTTGCAAGAGTTGAGAAAGAAGTATTTGGATTTCCTTATATTGTTATGGCGATACCACTATATAATGATTATCAACAAGCCGTAGGCGTTGTAAGTTTTTCAGAAGTGGTTGACAAACAAGAGATGCTAATGAACACATCGGATCACTTATATGCGGGTATGCAACAGATGGTAGCTACATCGGATATTGTTATAAATCGAGCTGATAGATTAAAACATTCAGGAGACTTACTAGAATCATTTACTCAGCAATTTCGAGATAAAGTTATTCAAACAGACCATATAACAGGTGTCATCGGTCACTTGGCAAGCCAAATTAATCTATTGGGTCTTAATGCTGCTATTGAAGCGGCAAGAGTTGGCGAAGAAGGAAGAGGATTCAACATTGTTGCCTCTGAAATGAGGAAATTAGCAAAACAAACAGATGACCATGTAAATAAAATAAATGGCATACTAGAAGAAATTAAGCATTTTACACATCATATGCAAGATAAGATTCAACAGATGAATCATGATGTGAATGATCAAGTGGATTCCATGCAAAATATCCACAACTTTATAAAAGATATTAACGAGGTTGCCGAGGAACTTAAAAGTCAAGCTAACCTTTTAAATAGATAACAGACAAAATTGCGTAAACAGTGAGGAGGAGATTAATGTGGAACAAGTGAATATAGGTATTGTAGGAACAGGAATCTATATACCAGATAGACGAATGACAGCTGCTGAAATATCTGAACAAACAGGCGGTATATGGCTACAGATGCCATCGAGAATAAGTTAGGGATTATTGAAAAATCCATGCCAGATGCAGGTGATGGTGCACAAGATATGGGTGTAAAGGCAGCACTTCATGCATTAGAGCGAACAGGGGTTAACCCTCTAGATATTGACCTTATTCTATGTATGGGAGAGGAATGGAAAGAATATCCTCTCACCACGTCAGGTATCTACATACAAGAAAAAAATTGGTGCAAAAAAATGCATGGGCCATAGATGTTCAACAAAGATGCTGTACAACAGTAGCAGCCATGAAGATGGCTAAAGATATGATGATAGCAGATGAAGATGTCAATATGGTCATGGTAGTTGGTGGTTATCGTAACGGCGACTTAGTGGATTATAGTGATAAAGCCATGTCCATGATGTATAATTTATCGGCTGGTGGCGGTGCCATTATTATGAAAAAAGGTCACAATGAGAATGTTTTGTTAGGGTCACATATGATGACAGATGGTTCCCTAGCTCGAGATGTAGGCGTTAAAATCGGTGGAACAACCCATCCTATAACAGATGAAAATATCAATGAAGCTTTTAAACTTAGAATTTTTGATGAAAAGCATATGAAGGATCGTTTGAATGATGTATCCATGAACAACTGGATCAAGTGTATCGACAGAGCTTTTGAAAAATCAGGTATTGCTAAAGAGGAATTAGGCTACCTTGCGGTATTACATTTTAAATATTCTATGCATCAATACCTATTAGATTTATTAGGACTTACCAACGAACAATCCATCTATCTTAGTCATTATGGGCATATGGGTCAGGTTGATCAGATATTATCCTTACATTTGGCATTAGAAGAAGGTAAAGTACAAGATGGTACAGTCATAGCCATGATAGCTGCTGGAATCGGTTATGCATGGGCGGCTAATGTGATTAGATGGGGAAAAGCATAAATAATTTGTCATAAAAATAAATGGAGGAGTTTGTTATGGATGTAAAAAAAATATATGCCAGTAAAAAAAATAACAGTGGATGAAGCATTAGGTAAAATTCAATCGGGAGATAACCTTGTATCAGCACTATCAGCTGCAGAACCAAGTGAAATATTATCCAAACTACATACCATAAGTGATCGCGTAAAAGGGGTTAATGTTGCAACCTGTTTACCACAGAATGATTATCCCTACTTTATGAATCCTGAATATGAAAAGAACTTTCGCATGGATGGTTGGTTCTATAGTCCAGCTATTAGAAAATCACATAAGAATGGCAATGTATCTTATATACCCAATAACTTGCATTTCTGTGCGACGAAACGTTTGGACCATCGTCCAACGCATATATTCCTAGGAACCGCTTCCCCTATGGATGAACATGGTTTTATATCCTTATCATTAAGCGTTACTTATGAACGTGACATGGTTGAAAAAGCAGATCTTGTTATACTAGAAATTAATCCGAATATGCCACGAACCTTTGGAGATACGATTGTACATATTAACGATATCGATCATGTGATAGAAGTAGATTATGCTATACCTGAATTACCAGCATTAGAGCCTTCAGATAAGGATAAAGTCATTGGAAAGTATATTGCAGATCTAGTAGAGAATGGGTCCACCATTCAATTAGGTATTGGAGGAATCCCCAACGCTGTAGCTGCAGAACTTATGTATAAAAAAGACCTTGGTATTCATACAGAGATGTTTACAGATGGCATGGTTGATCTCTATGAAGCAGGGGTTATAACAGGTAAACATAAGACATTAATGCCAGGGAAAATGGTAGCAACATTTGCATTAGGAACAAAAAAGCTATATGATTTTATACATGATAATCCGGGTGTGAACATTATGCGTGGGAGCTGGGTGAATGACCCTTATGTGATTGGACAGAATTATAAGATGGTATCCATCAACACCACATTACAGATTGATTTATCAGGTCAGTGTTGTTCAGAGTCCATTGGGCATCGTCAGTTCAGTGGTACAGGTGGGCAAGCCGATACAGCCATCGGTGCTCAGAACTCTGAAGGTGGCAAGTCTATAATTGCCCTCTATTCAACAGCAAGAGTGAGAGTATCTGGTAGCGATGAACGAAAAGAAATCTCTAAGATTGTCACCAGGCTTGATCTTGGAGCAGCAGTGTCATTATCAAGGAACGATGTGGACTATGTTGTAACAGAGTATGGTGTGGCGGCACTTCGTGGCACATCCATCCGTGAGCGTGTAGAGCGACTTATAGCTATTGCTCATCCGAAATTTAGAGAACATTTAAGAGAAGAAGCTAAGGAACTTATGATTTGGTAGAATAGGGGTGTTTGGCATGTTAAGATCTAAAATAGTGGGTACTGGTAGATATGTACCTGATCATCTGATGACCAATGCAGATATGGAAAAATTATTAGGAGAACCGCTTAAACCGAGTATAGAAACTAAGCTTGGGATAAAACAGCGCTATATTACAGATGAAAATGAAAGTTCTGTTGACCTTGGAGAACATGCTGCATTAAAGGCCATTGAAGATGCAGGCATTAAACCAGAAGATATTGATTTAATTATTGTGGCGACAGATACACCAGAGTATATAAGCCCAGCTACGTCCTCAGTTTTGCAAGGAAGAATCCATGCATATAATGCAGGTACATTTGATTTGAATGCATCTTGTTCAGGCTTTGTAGCAGGTATGGATGTGGCATCACGTATGATTATGACGGGTGGCTATAGGTATATTCTTCTTGTTGGCGTATACAACATGACAAAATTCGTTGATAAGAGTAACCCCAATGTATTTCCTATCTTCGCTGATGGTGGTGGTGCTATTGTACTGAAGGCAGTGGAGGAAGAGAAAGAAGATGGCTTTTTAGCTCTAAGCTTATTGCTGATGGTAGTCAATATGACTTATTAGGTATTTATGCAGGTGGTACTAAGAAACCTATGACTGCAGAGCGCTTAGAGAATAAAGAGCATCTACTAACCTTCTTGAAGAAGTTACCACCTGATCGTAATATTAAGTTATGGCCACCACTTATTAAAGAGGTTTTACAGAAAGTTCAGATGGATTATAAAGACATAGACCATGTTTTCTTAACGCAGATTAACAAGTGGGTTATTGAAGAAGTGATGAAAGAAATAGGGTTACCTATGGAAAAAACCACGTGCATTATGGATCGCTATGGATATACAGGTTCAGCGTGTATTCCTATGGCTCTTGATGTGGCTCGTGAGGAAGGAAGCGTTAAAGAAGGCGATATTGTTGTCTTTGTGGCTTCTGGTGTTGGATTTAATGTTGCAGCTACAGTATTTCGTTTATGATATGATACTTTGTGTTAGAGAGTTCAGTTTTGTGGATAATATAATAGGTTGCTGGATTGTGGGCAGTAACCCTATTTCATATAATGGAATTGATAAGATATGTTCTTATTGATTCTATTTTTTTGTATTAGGAAAGACATAAAAGGAATCCAAATAGTTAAATGACATTGGTGTCTTGAATCAAGAGACACTATCATAGAATATAATAAGACCCTTTCGTGAAGGTGATTTACATTAGAGGTGCTATATATATTCGTGTTAGTACAACAGACCAACTAGAATTTAGCCCTGATGCCCAGAGGAAAGCTATACTGAACTATGCTAAGACCCATGACATATGTGTTAGGGATAAGCATATCTATGTGGATGAAGGTATATCGGGTAGAAGAGCTGAGAAACGACCTGGTTTTATGAACATGATTAAAAAAGGCTAAAGAAAAGCCAAAACCATTTGATGTGATATTGGTCCATAAGTTTGACCGGTTTGCTAGGAACAGAGAAGATAGTGTGGTCTATAAGTCACTGCTTAAGAAAAAAATGTGGTATACGCGTAATCAGTGTATCCGAACAGTTAGAAGATGATAAATTCTCGATTATACTTGAATCCATGTTAGAAGCTATGGCTGAGTATTATAGCCTTAATTTATCAGATGAAGTAAAAAAAGGTATGTCAGAAAAAGCAAGGCGTGGTGGTGTGCAAACCAGACCCCCTATAGGTTATCAAGTTCTTGATGGGCGCATGACAGTTAATCACGATGAAAAAGATATTGTGAACTATATATATAAGGCATTCGTTGATCGTGAGACATCTTATGTAGATATAGCTAAACATCTAAATGCCATGGGGCATCGTACCAAGAATAATGGTTTGTTTCAAAGTAAAACCATTAAATATATTCTTGAAAACCCTTTTTATATTGGTATCGTTAGATGGAATAGACATAATAGAAAAGGGTGTCTACGAGAGGAAGAAGATTGGATTATTGCCACAGGTGAACATGAGCATATCATTAGTGATGAACTCTATTATCAAGCTATGGAACGCATTAAAAAATTAAAGCAAACAAAAAGATCGCCCCATCATCAGCAATTTAGCCACTATTTATCAGGTCTTGTTCGATGTGCTTATTGCCATGGTACCATGGTATATAAAAGCAGCGGAAGAGGGTATGCATATTTTCGGTGTAGGAAAAGTGCAAATGGCGCATGTGAGCAACGAAAAATGATACGTATAGATAGCCTAGAGCGACTTGTTACAGAACAGTTAACGAAAGATTTTAAGAAATGGTTATTGAAGACGAAGCCTAAAAAAAATCATGGTAAGTTAGAGACAATAGAACAACTTCATAAGAGTCTTGATCGAATCTCGGTAAAGCTTAATCATATAAAAAAAAGCTTATATAGAAGGCATTGATAGCATAGAGGAATATAGAGAAAGTAAACATATACTATTAGTCGAAGAAAAAAAAACTAAAAGAACAGATTATGGCGCTTCCTATGATAGACAACAGCCAACAAAGTATCATGTTACATCACATGTTTACTAATTATCTACATGATATCAATAAACATAATGCATTGTATCGATCATTTATTAGTAGCATAAGCATAGATGTACCAAAAAAATCCATTAAGATTCACTATTATTATAGCTAGAGATAATATTTTATTGGTCAGGTGTCCTTGTTACCTTTCGGTGAACCTAAGCTATTAACATGTGTTGCTCCTGTTGTGTTTGATGAATGTGGTATTAATCTTTGTAGAGAAATTAAGATACCTGAATATTTATTAGAACAACACCCAAGTACTGAGGCTATTGATGTAAAAGTAATTAGCATTGATTTCAGTATCGGTGAAATCGACGGATCATGCGTTGATACTTTACCAAAAAAGACCTAACTGTGTTAGAGTTAAATTATCAAGATTAAAAGTTCGTTTTGCAGCGAAATTATTAGATCGCCATTGTAAAGTTCTAGCTGAGGAATGCTTCCAAGCACTTTATCTTCCAGATAAAGACTCTCCACATGTGGGTGTTATGTAAGGGCAAAAATAAATTGAATACAAATATGTCTTAAAAGTTATAAATGTTAAGTTTTATAACTTTTTTTAGGTGTGCCCAGCATGGGCGCAATCTTATGGGTTAAAGTCCCTAACGCGTCCTAGTAGTGGAAAGCGTATAGCCAATGACTAGGGTGTCCTCGGTGACGGGGAATCTGAAGGAAGTCTGATGGCAAATCTCTGATCTGACGAAGAAATCACATAGAAGGCATACTTTTGTGGATAAGGTTGCCTAACAGACTAAAGCCCAATAACTACTCGAGACAAAAGGTGTAAATGTGGCAGATAGAAGGAGAGGAAGATTGCGTTCTTACCTGGGGAGGTCTCATGGACGTGTGGATACAGAGTATGAAAACACGGTCGAAATAAGGTTTATCATGAGAAGTCAGCAGAAGTCATAGTACCTAATCAGTCATGAATGATTAGGGAAGGACGGAACTTTAGGAGATAAGAGTCAATGAATGTTACCGAAAGTAAAACAAAATGCAGACAACTTTATAAGAAGGCTATTTACGGAAAGTATCGGTGGAACAGAGAGGACATGTAAAAGCATATGATTTACCGAGGATAGCTGAAAACAACCTTATCGACAGTTGCTTTGAAGAGAAAGATTTGCTTGAAAAGATAGTATCAAGAGACAACATGAACAAAGCATTTAAAAAGGTAAAATCGAATAAGGGAGCATCAGGGATTGATGGCATGGAGGTTACAGAGCTTAAACTTCACCTCAATAAACTTACTATGGTTAACTGTATCAAAGTATTTTTCTAAATCCATATCCACTACATATTTATATTTACCTTATGATACCCATACTAGCAGGTGATTTTTTATAGGATACATATTTGTATAAAAAAGCTGTTAAGAATAAGAAAGATAAAGTAACGTTGCGTAGACATAAGAATTATTGTATGGATTGTATGGTACTGTTGGAAAGTATATATATTAATTGGATGATACAGACACTATACTGATTTTATGTGTGAAATATATACAAAATATGAGTAAAAATCATAAAAATATTGTAAAATGATAAAGAAATACTTGAAATAATAAAAGTATTAGTATATACTTATTACAAATAGTATATGCAATAATTGCTTATAATCTACTATTTCAAATATCAAAACATAATATCAGGAGGTTAGGTTTATGAAAAAAAATTTTAGTAACTTTACTTACGGTGTTAATGGTAATTAGTTTAATGGGTTGTGGTTCTAAAACAGATGGCAAAAAAGACAATGGTAATAATGTAAATCAACCAAATTCATCTGACAAAGATAATAAAGAGACCAAAAAAGTGGTTATTTGGGCTTGGGATCAAAATTTTAATGTTATTGATTATGCAGTAGAGAAGTACAAAAGTGAAAATCCAGACATGAAGGTAGAAGTATACACTGAAAATGTACCTGACACAGTAGAAAAAAAATTATCTACATTCTTAGCTTCTGGCGTTGGTACAGATTTACCAGACCTTGTATTGATGGATAACAATGAAATTCAATCTTTATTACAACAATTTCCTGGTCAATTGGTAAACTTATCAGAAAAGGGATATGATGAATACAAAGACTCCTTTTCAAAAGCACATTGGGAAGTTTTATCAAAAGACGGTTCAATCTTTGCTTTTCCTTTTGATATTGCACCGTTAATGCTCCAAGTGAATACTGAAATTTTTGAGAAAGCTGGTATTCAGCCTGACTCATTAAAAAACTTGGCAAGATGTTATGGATGCAACGGATGCAGTAGTAGATGCTGGTTATGGTATGAATTATGATTATAGTAACAGAGAAATTCTAGGTATGATGCAATCCGCAGGTGTAGGGATATTTGATAAAGATGGTAATATTGATTTATTAAATCCTAAAGTAGTAGAATGTGTTGATATCTATAAAAAATTAATTGCGTCTGGTGCAGTTGATCCTAATTATGAAGAAGCTGATGCAGGTGTTGGTAAAGTTGCTTTAGCTATGAAACCTGCATGGTCAATTGGAGAAGATATGCCTTACTATTTGGATCTTAGTGGTAAAGTTAAATTATTCCCAATACCTAAGGTGAACGATACGGATGAATATAACTCATCTGCAAATGATGGTGGAAGCTCATGGTTCATTTTAGAAAACTCTAAAGTTCAAGATGTAGCTTATGAAATTGGAAAAGCCATAACAACGGATCTAGAATCTCAAAAAATTGCTCTTGCTGATGGTTTAATGCCTGGGTTCTTACCAGCTGCAGAACTAGAGGAAGTAAAAGAAGCATATGACTTTTATCAAGGACAACCTGTTTGGCAATTACTAAGTGAATCAGCAACCGACACAAAACCAGTTTATGTTAATGAAGATTATTCATTAGGTAAAGATATATTCAACAATTCCGTTAATGATGTTATTCGTAATAAAACAGATAAAAGTGCAAAAGAAATATTAGAAGAAGCAGCAAAACTATTATCTGTACAAACAGACCGTAAAGTGAACGAATACTAAAAAGAGTACAATTGGAACTGCTATATAGCAGTTCCAATTCATTTTTTTTATTTTGGAGTTGGGAGGAAGACATGAAAAAACTTAAATTTAAAATGACACCCAATAATGCACCTTATTATTTTATGGCACCAGGTATTTTGTTGTTTACTATTTTTGGCATTTATCCAATCATAGCAACTTTTATCTATAGTTTTCAGCAAAAAATGGGTACCCACACAAGTAAGTTTATTGGATTTGATAATTATATTAAAGCATTTAGCGACACTTTATTTCTAAAAAGCTTAGGCAATATAGCTATCATTTTTTTTATTATGCATGCTCCCCTAATGATATTCGTATCATTGGTTCTTGCTTATATACTTAATCATCCAAGTACACGCTTTAAAACTTTTTTTTAGGACAGCATATTTTATACCTAATGTAACAAATGTTGTTGCTTATACGATTTTATTTAAGATATTATTTTCAAATTCAGGTACATTAAATAATATATTTAGAACCATTGGTCTTCAACCGATCCAGTGGCTAAGTGATCCAATACTTGCTAAATGGGTCATATCCATCATTACCATATGGCGATGGACTGGTTATAATATGATTATTTTGTTAGCTGCTATGCAAAATATAAGCCCAGATGTCTATGAGGCTGCTTCAATTGATGGGGCTAATTCAAAACAACAGTTTTTCAAAATTACAGTTCCTCTAATGAAGAATCCATTATTTTTTTACAACGATTATGACCGTTAGCGGGACATTAAACATATTTGCAGAAGCTCAATTATTAAAAGATGGTGGTCCATTATTTGGTACGTATACACCTGCATTATTGATTTATAATGTTGCCTGGAAACAATTTGATTTTGGCTATGCGTCGGCATTAGGTTATATTCTATCATTAATCATCATTATTATCGCTTTCATTCAGTTTAATGTTGGAAAGGAGAAAGATTAATATGAATAATAGAAAGCATTTTTTACAAAAGTTCATAAAATACTTTTTCTTATCGGTTGCTGTCATTGCAACGGTTTATCCACTATATTGGATGGTTTTTGCAGGAACTTACGGATCATCAGAATTAATACATTTTGTATTTCGGTGGTTGCCAGGTGATAAGCTTGCTGAGAATTTTAAAGAATTACAAGATTCATTTAACATGATTAAGGTTATTTGGAATACAGTTTATGTATCTGTAGTTGGCACAACTTTATCTTTAATTGTAAATTTAATGATGGGTTATGCTTTTGCTAAATATAATTTTAGATTCAAAAAAAATGATCTTTAACATTTTTTATCGTCACCATGTTTGTTGGTGGAGCAGCAGCCATGATTCCACAATTTGAGATTATTAATAAGTTAGGGCTATACAATAACTTACATGCCATAATACTGCCTGCTATTTATTCAACTTATAATGTTTTTCTTGCGAAACAAACGTTGATGGATTTCCCAACAGAAATATTACAGTCAGGAAGAATAGACGGTTGCGGAGAGTTTAAGATGTTTTGGCGATTAGTCGTACCAAATGTTAAACCTATAATTGTTACCATTGGATTAATTACGTTTATGGGTTACTGGAATGGTTATCTATGGAACCTGGTTGTTACAAACACAACAGATAAATTTACCTTGCAAGTGGCTCTTGCATCGATTTATCCTAAAGCAGGTGTATGGACTTATGCGCATATAAAAAATGTTAGGTGCTACCATTTCGATTATACCCATTTTTATTTTATTTATATCCATGCAAAAACATTTTGTTAACTCTTTAACTGGTGCTTTAAAAGGGTAATAGAGAATGAAAATATAGTGTCTTAAATGGATGGTGAATGTTATGTCTAATATTAACAATATGACTTCTATTAAAAGACTTTTAGCATTTATAATCGATGCTTTAATAGTTGTTATTGTGTATACTGGTACATTTTATACCCTGAATGAAATGGGTTTTGATTATGCACGATTATTAGCTATAATAAATAGCTATATCGTTATGATTACTTTTCCTGTATTAGTATGGAAAGGTCAAACCATAGGAAAAAAAATATTGAATCTAAAAGTAATTACACTAAAAGATGAGTCGAGTAGTCGAGGATTATTATTTGCAAGAGAATTTAGTAAATGTATTTTATTTACAGGGTCAAGTGTTATACTCATTGCCATATTACTACTTTTTCCACTGCTTAATAATAAGAATAAAGCTATCCATGATGTATTTTGTAATACAATCATAGTCGATTTAAATACCATTTAGTTTATTCATACTTCAGTGGAAGGAGTGTCATTAATGAAAACAACGTTTAATAACCATATTTTTAGAATTGATAAACAAGTAGAGAGTAGATTACATGAATTGTTTACTTATAGATATAAAAATAGGATGCACATAAAAGAAGTCTGTTTCAGTGATAATGAGAGTGATAATGTGTATCACATACCATCCAACTGGACGACAAAAAAAACAGGGTGACTATTGGAGGGGTAGAGATACATACTACTGGCTTAAATTTAACATTGAAATTCCTGAAAGTTGGGATGATAATAACGTCATCGCTTTCTTTGACTTAGGCAGAACGAGTGAAGGCACCAATACTGGTTTTGAAAGCCTACTGTATATTAATCATAAACCCTATCATGGTATTGATGCTAATCATAAAGAAGTGTTTTTACCTAAGGAGATAATTGGGAAAAATACTGAAATTATACTTAGATTATGGAGTGGTTTAGAAGGTGGAGGACCACCAACTATCCAAGAACACAAGTATAAAGAGATATTTATTGCAGAATTAGATGTTATAATCGATAAGTATCTATTTTTATTAAATAATGTAGTAGAAGCTACTAAAGAATCCATTCATGAGTCAGATAAAGTGTTTCTATTTCATGCCCTCTCTGATTCAATTAATAAAATTCATTGGGTAAAAGAAAAAAAATAATCATAATGAATTTATTGATTCTATGTATACGGCCTACAACGTTTTAAATGAAACATTAAACAGTCAAAAAAAATAACAATCAACAAGTTATAAGTGCAATAGGGCATACACATATTGACGTAGCGTGGCTGTGGCGCTTAAAACATACAAGAGAGAAGGTTATTAGATCCTTTAGTACCGTACTTCGATTAATGGAAAAATACGATGATTATATTTTTTTACAGAGTCAACCGCAATTATATCAGTACGTAAAAGAGGATTATCCAGAAGTATATAGCCAGATAAAAGATGCTGTAGCTTGTGGTAAGTGGGAAGCTGGAGGTGCAATGTGGGTTGAAGCCGATTGTAACTTAATCAGTGGAGAGAGTTTAGTGCGACAAATATTGTTAGGGAAGAAGTTTTTTCCGTGATGAATTTAACGTAGATGCGAACTTCTTATGGCTGCCTGATGTTTTTTGGATATAGCTGGGCTATGCCCCAAATTCTACTTAAATCAGGTGTTACAACGTTTTTTTTGACATCAAAAATAAGTTGGAATCAATATAATAAAATGCCTTCGGATACCTTTTATTGGAGGGGCATAGATGGTAGTGAAGTGTTGACTCATTTCTTAACGACTCCTGAACAGGATCAGGATATGGGGGAAGATTTTTTTTGCGACTTACAACGGCGTTATCACACCTAAAACAATACAAGGTACATATGATAGGTATACGAATAAAGAAATAAGTAATACGCAAATCCTATCTTACGGACATGGAGACGGTGGGGGGTGGCGTTAATCGGCAAATGTTAGAAAACATTGAAGCAATTAATAAAATACCATCAATGTATCCGGTGAAAATGCAGAGTGCTGAGAAATTCTTTGATGCGTTACATGAAAGTATCGAAAAAATATGATGGTTATGTTCACAGATGGGATGGAGAACTCTACTTAGAATATCATCGGGGAACGTATACGTCACAAGGGTATACAAAAAAGATGAATAGATATTTAGAGTTTTTATATAGAGACACAGAAATAGTATCTTCTATAGCAAACGTAAAAAAAACCAAAAAGTGGTCACATTTAGACACAGAATTATTCGAAAAAGGATGGAAGATTATATTAACAAACCAATTTCATGACATTATACCAGGTTCCTCTATTAATGAAGTCTATACAGATGTTGTTGAAGATTATGGTATAGCTGAACGTATAGCAAAAGAACAGTTTGCTCATGCAATTTCTGCACTAGAGCATATAGACAGTGAGAACTATACGATATTTAATCAATCAAGTTGGTTAAGAAATGACATCGTATGTATTGATGAATCAAGAGCAGGTATTTGGGTGGATCATGATCATCATATTTTGGAGTCGCAAAGAATGGATCATAAGACATATATAAAACTGAATAATATACCATCACTAGGTTTTGTTAATATAGAATTCAATGAAAAGGAAGTAAAAGAACAAAAAAGTTCGTTTATATATAAGGATAATAAGTTAGAGACACCTTATTATAGAGTCAGTTTCAATGACAAAGGTAATATGATTAGTGTGTATGATAAAGAAAATCATAGAGAAATTGCTAAAGAGGGTCATCCATTAAACCGATTTGTGATTTTTGAAGATAGACCCCTTAATTTTGATGCATGGGACATCGATATCTTTTATAACGACAAACCATATGTTGTTGATCATTTTGTTAAATCAGAAATAATAAGCGAAGGCGATTTATTTATAAAAATTGCGTTTACTTATCAGTATCAACAATCTACTATAAAGCAGGATGTCATATTCTACAAAGATAACGGGCGAATTGATTTTGTAACAGAAGTGGATTGGCATGAAAGACGTCAGTTGTTAAAGGTTGAATTCCCAGTAAATATCAGAAGTACTCAAGCTACCTATGATATTCAATTTGGAAATATTGTTAGAAACACACACTGGAATACATCGTGGGATTGGGCTAAATATGAAGTCGTTGGCCATAAGTGGGCAGATCTATCCGAAACGGGATATGGTATTGCACTTCTTAATAATTGTAAGTATGGTTATGACATAAAAGACAGTACTATGCGATTATCACTTTTAAAGGGAGCTACCGAACCGGATCAATTTGCAGACCTAGGTATTCATTATTTTACGTATTCGTTATTGCCTCACAAAGGTGGATGGCAAGAAGGTAAGGTGGAACAAGAGGCCTATTATCTAAATAATAAGCTCTATGCAATGGATAAATGTCTTGATTTAGATGGCTATTCATTTATAAAAATGAATAAAGATAATGTGGCTATTTCTGCAATAAAAAAAATCAGAGTATGAGGATAGCATCATTATACGACTTTACGAATTTGAAGGTAGAAGAACACGTGTTGAACTATCTTCAGATGAAGTCATTGAAAAATGGCGAGAAGTTAATTTAATGGAAGATTGCCAGGATGATTATACAGATTTATTCTTTGGATTTAATATAAAACCATATGAAATCAAAACATTTGAAGTGATATTTAAGTAATCTTAATAAGAAAATACAGAGTATAAAGGAGAGATAGTCATGAAATTAGTCGTTTTAGGCGGAGGAGGCGTGCGGTCGCCATTCCTTGCAAAATCAATTGTTTCAAGAGCAAAAGCCTTAGGAATAGATAAAGTTGTTTTCATGGATAATGATAGTGAAAAAATAAGAGTTTATGGTGGAATGGCTAAACTCATAGCTAAAAAGATAGATGATAGCATTGAATTTGAATTAACAACTGACCCTGTATATGCAGTTACGGATGCAACGTATATCATTACTACCCTTCGTGTGGGGCAAGATAAAGGACGTGTAAGCGATGAAAGAATTGCTTTGAAATATAATGTTTTAGGGCAAGAAACTACTGGTGCAGGTGGATTTGCAATGTCACTTCGTTCTATTCCAGCTCTTAAATATTACTGTGAATTAATTAAGAAACATGCGAAAAAAGAATCCTATATATTTAATTTTACTAACCCATCAGGTCTGGTTACGCAAGCATTAAGAACAGCTGGTTATTCAAATGTATATGGTATATGTGATGGACCAAGTGAATTTATAAAAGAATTACAAGAATTGTATGGCGTAAGTGACGATGAGTTTTCAGTAGAGTGTTTTGGTTTGAATCACTTATCATGGTTTAAAAACATTATGATTAATGGTGAAGATAAAACAAATGAGATTGTTGAAAAAGAGGAAACATATACACATACTGAGGAAGGATTATTTGATAAAAAATTAGTGAAAATGCATAAAATGCTTCTTAATGGCTATTTATACTTTTACTATCATAGAGAAAAAAGCTGTAGAGTGCATCATAAAATCAAGAAAAACTAGAGGTGAAACAATACTGGATATTAACAAAAGAATGTATCATGAATTAGTTGATATCGATATGGATAAAGCGTTTGATAAGGCATTTGAAATATATCTCGGTTACTATTTTGAAAGAGAAAATAGTTATATGGCAATTGAATCTGGAAATACAAGAGCGAAGCAGGTTAAAGCTCCAACAGTTACTGAATTTATCAACCAAGAAGATGATGGTGGCTATGCTGGCGTGGCATTGAATTTTATTGAAACAGTACAAACAGGAAAGAAAGCACAGATGGTACTGTCGATTCCTAATAATGGTTCAATTGAAGGATTAGATGATGATGATGTAGTGGAAATAACATGTAATATTAATGAACATGATGCAACGCCTATAAAAATAGGTAAAGTTGATGAGTTACAAATGAATTTAATTAGGCAAGTTAAATTATTTGAAAGAACGGTTGTAGAAGCAATTAATGAAAGAAGTATTGAAAAAGCCATAAAAGGGTTAATGGTGCACCCACTGGTAAACTCGTATTCATTGGCAAAAGATTTGGTTCATGAGTACTTAGAAGAATATAAAGAATATGCAGGGGAATGGAGGTAATCTTGATGTCATTCGTAGCTACCATTACGCCATTGTATCTTGATATGATTTTTTCAGATATGGACAGAATACCTCAATATGGAGAAGAAGTTTTTGCTGAAAACTTTGATATGCAACTTGGAGGAGGTTCACTGGTACCAGCTATCCTATTGAATAGATTGAAAGTGGAGTCGAAGCTGGGAACTTTTTTATCTGAAGGTTTAATAAGTAATATCTCAGAAGTTCTGCTCAAACAATACAATATGAAATGGGTTAATTTATATAAAGGAAATAAGAATCCCGTAGTCGTCACAAGCGTATCAAGCTTTACCCATGATCGATGTTTTACATGTTATAATCCTAGAGAACATGAAAATCTATTGTCAGATGTTGAAGTCTATGAATTCTTCAAAGGTTCAAAAGTATGTTTTGTTCTTGAAGGATATGACAAGGTATTTCGTAAATTAAAAGAAGAAGGCACATCAATTATTTATGATTTGGGTTGGGATGATGATCTTAACATAAAAAAACATAGAAAATATCTTGGCCTATACAGATGTTTTTTACACCTAATGATAAAGAAGCCATGAAAATGACTCGAAAAAACAATGTTGAAGAAGCCATAAGGGTCATGGCAAAATACGTGAGATATCCAATTATAAAAATTGGGGCAAAAGGATGTATTACACTGATTGATGATAACATCATCCATGTACCTATGCCAATGGCATTTGACGCTATGGATACGACAGGTGCAGGTGATAATTTTCTTGCAGGGATTATGTATGGCATGTACTATGACTGGGATATTGTAAAATGTATGAGAATGGGTAATGTACTAGGCGGTTATTCCACAACAGATATTGGATGCTATAAGGCAAACATTACTTATGAGAAAGCGATGGAATTACTGAAAAAATATAACCATGATAAATAGGAAAGGAGTAATATAATATAGTTAATATATTTATTATAGCGTAGAGATGATGGAAATAATAATAACGGATCGTCAAGAAAAGTTTGATTATGAAGTAGCTATGCAGATTGTGAATCTTATTAAAGGAAAACCCAATGCTGTTATAGGATTGGCTACAGGGAATACACCAAAAGGTATGTATACTGTATTAGCAAATACGGATAAAAAGGCTAAAATAGTAAAGAAAGCATTGATGGGAAAAATAACGGATGAAGTACCAGCTTCAGTTTTACAATTGCATAATAATCTAATTGTTGTATTAGATAAAGATGCAGCCTTGTTTATATCATAGTTTGTGATAATAAGGAGTGAATTAAATGAATTTAAATAAAAAATGGACAGTATATTTAATTCATCATTCTCATTTGGATGTTGGGTATACCCATATAACTTCTGAAATATCATCTAGGTATAATATGTTTTTTTTAGATGATATATTGAAAGAAATAGACTTCATAAAAAATGGGAAAAAAGAGACAAAAGGATTTAAATATACAGTGGAGTGTTTTTTTTATATTTTAGACAATTATTATAAAAATGCTTCTAAAAAGAACAAAGAGAAAATGGATCAAGCCATTAAAGAAGGCTATGTAGAAGTTACAGGTTCCTATTTCAATTTTACAGATTCTATTCATCCAAGTATATATGGTTCACTTGTAAAGAGAGCTCAAGATTTAGCTACAGGAGCTGGATCTGAAGCAAAAGCTGCCATGTTTTCTGATGTGAATGGATTAAATGTAAGCTATGCCATTGAATTAGCTAATCATGACGTGGAGTATCTTTTTACAAATATACATTCAGGACATGGTATGTTTGCTTTAAATGAAAAACTAGTTCCTTTTAAGTGGAAATTACCTAATGGTAAGTCATTATTAGTGTATAACGGAGATTTATATACTTATGGTAATGAATTTGGATTTTGCCCAAGAGGGGCTTTTTTCTGATATAATGAGTGATGAAGGTTATCATGCAAAGTCGTATAATTATGATGATAAAATGAAAGAATGGATGAAGCTCCCAGAAAAAAGATTTGATGAACTACTGGGTTATTTGGAAGAGTCCGAACATCCATTTGATTTTGTTGCTATGGGTATTCATGGAACAGATGATGATAATGCCATACCTAATCCTAATATCGTATTAAGAATAAATGAATGGAATGAAAAACATGGTGAACAAGTTGAAGTGAAGTTAGTGTCATTAACTGATTTTTTTGATTCAATAAGAGAAAATACCCATATAAAAACATATGAAGGGGATTGGGCTGACTGGTGGAGTGATGGCATTGGTACAGCACCATTTCATTTCAAATATTTTAAAAGACTTCAAAATGAGTACTTATATTATAAAAAGGTTGCAAAGAATATAACCAAAGATTATGAAGAAGAAATAGAAACAACAATGGCGTTGTTTGCTGAGCATACATTTGGACATTTTTTAAGCATTCAGAACCCCTATTTGACGGATGCAGGTAGTATTCAATTAGTAAAGGAAAGCCATATAGGAAGACTCGTACAGTTAATTAATGATATAAAATATAAATATTATAATGCAAAAGGTGCAAATAATTATACGGTTAATGTGAGTAATAAGTTTTTATTAATTAACCCTACCAATGAAGTGTTTAAACAAGTGGTTACATTAAAGTTTGATAAATTTGATTTATATACGTACACGAGTCCATACAAAATAACAGACTCTAAGGGTAAAGTATATCATTATTTTATGAAAGGTGTAGAAGAATTAAGAGCATCGGTACCTCATATTTATGTGGAGCTTCAACCTAATGAAGAATTAGAAATAACCGTTGATAAACATGATTGCAATAATTATCAATTACAACTATTAGAAGACTGTTATAAGCCTCATGCGGGGGGGGTTGGGCTAGATAGACTGACCGATATTCATCCACTAAGTATTCCTAAGTCTACATTTTTATTTGGTCGAGCTTTTATTGGAGAAGACGGACTGGATTACAATAAATATGCCATTAAATGGGATAAAACAGGTATATACTCTATATATGATAAAAGTTTGTCTAAAGAATTATTGAATAATAGAGAAAGATTTGGTGCACCAATATTTGAAATGATGAAAGATCAAAAAGGTGCTGTTAGAGATGACAAAGAGGAAAATAGGCGGTATAGTTTTGCAGGTAGAAATAAAAAAAACGTTAATGTGTGACCGCTATTTTGGTGAATTAGATTATGTAGATTTAAGTGAAGATAATCCCTTTTATTTTGATTTAGTGCTTTACTATAAATTAGAAAAATTCGATGTTTTTTTAAACAAACCCTAAGGGTATATAAAACGACAAAAAAAATTGAAATGAACATTATATTAACGAAAGAATACGTTAAAAAATCCCATAATCTATATATTGCTTTACCCTTCACTACATCCCATAATAAGGTGTTTGTTGATCGAGGCGATTTAATAATCGAAGCATGGAAAGATAATCTCCCCGGAAGCTTAACAGAACATACAAGTGTCTACGGTGGTATTATTGTAGAGAGAGATGATTTAGTGATCAAGGTAGCTACACCTGATGTCTATCAGATGCAGTTTAAATCGTATAAATATGAACCAGGAGTCTTGATGTATGACCACATTAAACAAATACTTGATTTTGATTTATATTCTTGGCCAATTTGTAATATGTGGGAAGTAAACTTTTTTTGCAAGAGAAAGTAATCACTTGAATCTCAATTATACACTACAATGGGAGGAATCTTTAGATAAAAATAAAAGCATAGAAACATTTAAACAAGCTTCATTAGGTATACTTCAATTTAAAATATAATGGAAATTCAACTTTTCTAATTACATAATTTTTGATAGAATGTGTAATAAGAGTATTTATATATTCGGTAAATAGAGAAAGCGAATATAACAGCTGGATATACGATATACAGAGAGGAGTTTTAAATATGAGTAAGGCAGAAGAAATAGAGTCCTACATATTAATAAAAAATAAAGAATAAGGAATATAAAACGGATTGTAAAATACCCACAGAGGCTCAGTTAATTGAAACATTTAATGTCAGTAGAATGACCGTTAATAAAGCCCTTTCTTCACTTAGAAATAAGGGGTATATCTATTCAATTCGTGGCAAAGGTACTTTTGTAAAGAAACAACCTATTAGTAAGAAGTTGAACAAACTCATATCATTTACAGAAGAAATGAAAAGCAGAGGTATAGAACCCATTACAAAAACCCTTGAATTTGCTTATACATCTGTTGGATTTGAAGAAGAAAAACAAAGTCTTGGTTTGGATAGTGATGATAATGTGTACAAGATAGTAAGATTAAGGTTTAATGAAGAAATTCCAATTGCTCTTGATATTACTATTTTAAATGAAAAAATTACAGGACCATTAGAATTTTCATTAATGAAATCATCCCTTTATGAATTATTACAAGAAACCCTAGGCATAAAAAATTTCTTATTCCATTCAAAAAATAAAAGCAATCAAAGCTGATGATTTTATTGCTAATCATTTGCAGGTTGAGGTTGGGGAACCTGTTTTAAACATTTCTAGCGTCACATTTGATGTAAATGAGATACCAATTGAAGCTGTTCATACTTATTATAGACATGATGCTTATGAGTTTGAGCAAGTATGTACCATGTAAGCTAGAAGTGATAAATAGAATAATGAATACCATTATAAAGGACTGATAATAATGAAAACAATTGCTATTGATATGGATGATGTTATGGCTGATACGAGTGGTACGCATCTAGAGCTGTATAATAAAGATTTTAATGATCATGTGACACTAGATGATTTAAATCATATTGAATTAACAGCCCTAAGACCTCATCTAAAACATGAGATTTACGACTATTTTAATCGACCTGGATTTTTTAGAAATATTAAAGTGATGGACCATAGCCAAGACATTATAAGAGCGTTAGCAAAAAAAATATGAAATATTTATTGCAACGGCTGCAATGGAAGTTCCAGCTTCATTTACAGGTAAATACGAATGGCTAAAAGAGCATTTTGATTTTTTATCTGAGGATAATTTCGTGTTTTGTGGAAATAAGAGTATTATAAAAGCAGATTATTTGATTGATGATAGTGTCATACAATTAAATAGATTTAGTGGAAAAGGCATCTTATTCCACTCCTATCGAAATAAAAAATAATGATACCTATTATCGTGTTCGTAACTGGTTAGATGTTGGAGAGTATTTTTTGTAATAATTAAAATTGACATAATGAAAGTAATATTTAAAAGGTTAATACGAAAGTAATCGTAACAGCCTTTTTTTAATGCGAAAAAAATTAATAGGACAAAATGGGGGGGAAGCATATTTATAGATATAGGGAGGGGGGAAGTTTCTTGAAGCAAAGAAAGAAAATTAAAAAAAAGGAATGCAAATACACCATTATTAATCATTTTAAAGGGGAGAAAACATTAAATGAATGTCTAAATAATATTGTCAAAATTAAGTGCAATCAAACGTGATGTTGCCTTTTATTAAATGATAATAATGGAGGAAGGTGAGTGTTATAACGCAAAAAGCTGGATTATACATCCGATTATCAAAAGAAGATGGAGACAAAACTGAGAGTAATAGTGTTATGAATCAGAAGAAATTGTTAAATCAATACATCAAGACAACAGACATTGAAGTGTATGATTTTTATATTGACGATGGAAAGACAGGAACAAATTTTGAGAGAGAAGCTTTTATTAGACTAAAAGAAGATATTGAATCAAAAAAAATAAATTGTGTTATGATAAAAGATTTATCAAGGTTAGGAAGAGAGTATATTGATTCGGGTTATTATATAGAAAAAAAATACTTTCCTTCCCATAATATTCGGTTTATATCTATTTTGGATAATATTGACTTGAAGAGAAATGAATCAGTAGGCATTGAAGTACCTATTAAAAATGTAATGAATGATTATTATGCTAAAGACATATCCAAAAAAATAAGAGCTACATTTGATGCTAAACGTAAAAACGGAGAATTTATCGGTGCATTTGCTCCATATGGCTATAAAAAAGATCCTGATAACAAGAATCATTTAATTATTGATAATGATGCTGCAGAAGTTGTAAGAAAAATATTTGGTTTCTATTTAGAAGGTATGGGGTCAAACAGTATAGCACGTAAGTTAAATGATATAGGAATTATACCACCTTCACTCTATAAAAAACAAAAAGGTTCAAATTATATTAACACAAATAAACTAGAATCAACGGTATATTGGACGTACACAACAGTAAAACGTATGCTCATTAATCAAATGTATATCGGAAATATGGTTCAAAAAAGAAGTCAATGTCTAAGTTATAAAATAAAAAAAACGTATACAGATATCTAAAGATGATCATATAATAGTAGAACATACACATGAACCAATCATTGATAGGGACATTTGGAATAAAGTTCAGGTTTTGTTATCTAAAAGGTCAAGAATAATCAAAAATACAGATAAAGTGAGTATGTTTGCTAGCATTATAAAATGTGGTGATTGTGGACGTACCATGGCAATTAAGAGAGATTACAATAAAACGATGGATGTAGAATATTTGTATTACATATGTAGAACCTATAGGGTATATGGAAAGGACAAGTGCAAAAGCCATTCCATTAGAGTGGAAGAATTAGAGAGCATCGTGTTAAAGCAAATTAACGACTATATACACAAAATGAAATTAGTCATATATGATTATCATAATAATAGCGATGTAAATCTCTTAAATAATAAGATCAATCAACTAAAAATGGAACAAGATAAAATATTTTCCCTTAAACAAAATATATATGAAGACTGGAAACTCAATGATTTGGCTAGAGAAGATTATTTGAGGTTTAGAGATGCCTATATTGAAAAAGAATCTGAATTGGTCAAAAAAAATTGAGGCGATTAATCTGGAAATCCATAAGACGATCAATCAAAGTAATGTTAACAATAAATTTACTGAACAATTAAAGAAATATAAAAAGATAAATCATCTGGATCGAACGATTTTACTGGAATTAGTGGATACTATTGAAATATATGAAGACAACAGAATTGAAATTAATTGGAATTTCGGTAGTTAACACACATCACCACATTGTGATGATGATACGAATCCACCATCTGTCACAATTGATTTATATGCTCCTTACGGTGTATCCTATTATGGTGAGTGTAAAGAGTGTATACCAACAATCAACTACTTAGGATTTGTAGAAGGACCAGATAGAAACAATGAATTACGTCAAGGTATCGGTTGCCAAGGCTTAGCTAAAGTTATCGAATTAGATCTTGAAGATGGATGTATGGCTGTTGGCTTAACATTATATCTCAAGACTATTTATTTCATTCAGTATAGACTTAAGCATGCAGGACTTTGTGTACCACCTAAGTGTGTACCTATTAATCCTTGCGAAGATAATGCTTGCTTAGACTTTGTTGAAGGTGACTTGTTAGAACAAAGCATTCAACCACTCGAGTTATGTACCAAACCTAAGACAATCACTCCTTGCTACCAAGAAGTAGAAGATCCTACTCCAGCTGAAGATGCAGCGACAAAAGAAGAATGTGAAAACGAAGATTGTCTATAACAGATAATGCTTTTGAGCCTAACCTTAGTTAGGCTCTTTTTTTTGCATTAATAAATACCCACGGACTATGTCTGTGGTTCCCAAAAGCTTATAGCTTAGTTAGTATACCACCTAATTAAGTGTATCAAAGTATGGTAATAGGGAAGGAATATGAGATATTACATTAACAAAGCCCTATATAAGACTAACTTTCGAAAGAAGATAAAGGAATTAGTTGAAGAGACGGATAAGATGACAGAAAAATAATCACATAGGCTAAGTAAATATTATAGATTGAGGGAGACAGAATATGAACAGAACAAAGGAATTTTTAAAAGATGAGTTGGCAGGATGGAAAAAATGGGAAGTATGGATGGTGTTTGCAGTCGCTGTCATTGTTTCACTATCATTAGAAAATGGGTATTTGTTAATTGGGATTACATTCCAAAAGTTTGTAGACCATATTATACAAGATTTTTATTGACTAAGGAAGAGGAAATCGCTAAATGTAGCTTGCTAGCAGATGCAATTACTAATATTAATGAGTTTGATTTAATACTATTTCTAGAGCCAACTGTAGATTTTATACAGGACGGAACACGAAGTGAGATTATTGAAGCTGACCGTGAGAAATATAGTAGTCAAATAAAGGAACTATTAGATCTCCATAGCTTAAAATATCACTGTATTTCAGGAGATTATTTGAAAAGATTTAATGGTGCTAAGAAATTAATTGAAGAACATTTAGGTTTAAATACTAGATGGTAAGCATGATTTGTATAGCTCTAAATTCAGAATCTATTCAGGAGGAAAGATAGGAAAGTACTACTTTTTTAAGCATATGAAATAAAAAACACTTTCATATGCTTAAAAGAAATTTCCTATTATATAACGATTCTAATAGAAATAGTGCTCTTCATCAGCTTCGGCATCAGCTTTAGTTTCATGAACTGTACCACGTAGATGTTCAGGTGGTGCGTAAATTGCATACAGCTTAAGTGGTATATCACCGGTATTGGTTACATTGTGCCATTTACCAGCAGGTACCATAATAGCATAGTCATCATATACATCTTGCTTAAAATTCAACATATCTTCAGTATCGCCCATTTCAACAAGTCCTTGGCCTTCTTCTATACGTATGAATTGATCAACGGTAGGATGAACTTCTAAACCTATGTCATCATCAACATCAATGTTCATTAAGGTAACTTGAAGATTTTCTCCTGTCCATAAAGCGGTACGGTAAGTATTATTTTTCTTAGTAATCGTATCAATATTAACTACAAATGGTTTTGGTCCATAATCCTTAAACTTAGTAAAATGTCTCTCAGTGTTATACATTAGTGTGTTGACCCTGTATGGAGAAGGATATGGTTCATAAACATTATACATTTTGGATGAGTTAAAAGTTGGTATGTCAACCCAGTAAGGATATGGATATGGTGGTTCATAATATATATATATAGTGGTCATTCCTTTATTTGCTTTACAATATCTTATGATTTATGTTTAACGAAGGTGATTAAGACCAATTATATTGAAATAAATAGTAGTAAAATCATTTGGCTTATGAGTTCCATATTCTATGGTGTGATTATCGAGCGTGTAAATCATATTGTTTGATTTAGCTTTCTTTTTTTTTAGCTCTTAGTGATTCATTAATATGTACCACATGATGTCTTGTTCCTGGCATTAATAGAATTCCTGCTACATTTTTTTCTTCCCCAAAAATCGATTAACCAACTGGCACCTTCTACATTTAGAATAGCACCTTCATCTACCATACGCCGTATTCTATCTTTATCAAATTTTCTTTTCATATCAGCAGATGTAAGATTTTTTTTATGATCTTTCTTGTATTTCTTCCGACAGCTATTCGATAATTTTTTTTAATTCCTGCATATTAATATTTTTTTTACTAAATTCCATAATGTCTTCTACATTCATTGCATTTCCCGTATCCATTATATTGGAATTTATTTTTTTGCTGCCAATGATCTGTATGAAAGATTTGCTTGTCTCCAGCAACTAATATGTTCATTGTTATATCTTCTGCTCTGGTAGAATGCCATATACCGTATGCAATGGTACGACCTTTTTCATTTGTTGAAGTTCTAAAAGTTTTTTCATCTAATTTTTCGAATAATTCATCTTCAAATGTTTGTTCTTCTATTCCTGATAAATTGGACGAGTGAACCATTGCATGTAAACTTAAGCAGAGTTTTTTTACTTTCTTCAATTTTATCTTCTTTTAAGATTATTGTTCTTAAGTGTTTTAGATCTTGATTCCAAGGCTTTAAATTCATGTTATATTTCCTCCCATATGATTATTCCACAAAAGTAAGGATGACTAAAATTTTATACAAAGTAATTTCAAAGGAGTTAACTTCTATATCTTGTATAGAAAATATGCTAAACTACTTTTTGTGAATTAATCCCTATATACAATTTAATCAACCACAAAAGATTATCATAACATTTATTTGATAAAAAATAATAAACTAAGTAAATATATTATAACATTTTTATTTGTAATGTGTATATAAATTGAATGACATTATTGCTGAATCGTCATGAGATCAAATAAAAATAGATTCTATACTACTTTGTTTATTACCAACTGTCAATAGCTTATTTGTGTTACAATATAGCTATATCTACTAGGTTGTGAATGACAATATACTTCATAAAAACTAGACTTACATAGTAACAAAATGAAATAATAGACCTATAAAATTATTATAAATTATAAGGAGTAGATTATGTATAAATTATATCATATGCGTGGATTTACAATGAATAATAAAGGTGGTAATCTAGCAGGTGTTGTTATAGACGGCGATACGCTTAGTGAGATGGAAATGCAAAGTATTGCGAAAGAAGTAGGTTATTCAGAGACTGCATTTGTATCTAAATCGGATGTAGCAGATTACAAACTACAATTTTTTTTACGCCAATGGAAGAAGTGAATTTATGTGGACATGCTACCATTGCTACTTTCAATTTACTTCGGGATCTCCAACATATTGGTATTGGGGAATTTACTCAGGAAACAAAAGCTGGAGTTTTGGGCTTAAGAGTTAAACACGACGAAGTTTATATGGAACAAAATATACCTCAATATGGTGAAATTATACCCATTGAAGAGATGGAAAGATGCTTTGATGGTGTATGCCAAGATTATATAGCCAAGGAGATTCCTATCCAAATTGTGTCAACTGGTATGAGAGATATTATGTTACCTATTAATAGCTTACATCAATTAAATCGATTACAACCTAACTATGAAGCCATCATTCATCTTAGCAAGAAGTATCAAGTATCAGGCATTCATAGTTTTACGACTGAAACCATGCTCCAAGGAACAGCTCAATGTAGAAATTTTGCACCACTTTGTGGCATTAACGAAGAATCGGCTACGGGTACATCCAATGGGGCTTTGGCATGTTACCTAAGGAAGTATCAAGGCAATCTAGCAAAAGATGACTATATATTTAAACAAGGCTATTGCATGGATATGCCTTCACAAATAAAAGTTAAGTTACACTGCCAAAATAATAGGGTCGTGGAAGTATGGGTTGGTGGTAGGGCTGATTTGATAAGTTGAATTGCATAGTAGAAGTAAACTATAATTAACCCATATACCATGTTGCACCTTACAATTGAATGTAAGACAACAAGGGATATGGGTTATCATTATACTTATATAATGTTACCACTTCTTTTATAAACATATCTAAACAAGAACAAGTTGATTTAATCTATAGTAACTTTAAGACGATGTACGCAATTTCCTCGCCTTAATCCAATACCCAACAAATTGCTCCAAGAAACTATACAAACCAGATATAATCCAATAGATACCAATGATAACAGGGGCTTGTGATATAAAAATTACGTTCATAAGTAATGTTAAAATAATCATGGTTTTATTAGGTTTCTGAATATCAAGTTGCTTAAATATACCCAGGTAATGGAGTATGTTAGGCATAAGATGGATAGCTAAAGAAATAATAGGTATCAAAAAATAGCCATCTGGTGCTTTAATATTAGAAATCCAAGGTAGAAGTACAGTCGTTGGTATTTCTATAGGTATACTACTAATAGCACGATATAGAGATATCATAATTGGTAATTGCACAAAGGTTAATAAGCAACCCATCATACTCCCAGAGAATTGACTAGAAAGCTTCGCCATTTCTTGGTCTAATTTCTTCTTGTCATGTTTATATTTCTCCTTAAGGCATTCACTTCTTTAGAAAATTTCTGTTGAAGCGCCATACCTCTTTTTTGTTTAATGGTCATAGGAATTAAAAGAACTTTCACAAGTAGGGTAACAACGATAATGGTAATACCCCAGTCGTTAATTAATAAGTTAATATGGTTAAGTATATTTGACAAAAAATCGATGATAATATTCAATGATATTCCTCCTCTGAGTAAGGTTACAAAGGATTCCACTTGCAACCTTTAGTCGGTTAATAAGTTACATGGAATATCATATTTAATTCTTTCAAAGAATCGCCATATTTCATACCGATGATAGGATTCTGTATCCTTTTGAGAAAGGACGATTTTGTAATTAAGGTATTGTGATAGGTGACTAAGTTTATAGATCAGTGACGTTCGTAAAACACGCACACGGAAACCAAATTCTATGTGAGCGTACATTAAATAGAATATAAATGCTAGTAATATAATTTGGAGTATAAGTGTAAAATCAATCGTCATCATCCATCACATCCGACTTTCTATAAGATAAATATTATCATACATGAAAGGCAAATGAATTACAAGATAAAAGGTTAAACATGCTATCTTTACATGAATTAAATGGCAGTGTTAACGAAATTGTAACAAAGAAGTAACAATAAATCATGTCTATTCGTTACAATATGTCATAATTTTATAATAGAAAATCAATAGTATATCAATAAATTAATGCTATAATAGGCAAAAAATTAACAAAATTATCAAAGGATTATAAACTTGGGAAAGAGGGATTAATAGATGAATTTACAGGGCATTAAGGCTATTCTATTTGATTCAGGAAGAGTTTTGAATAGACCTAAGACAGGTAATTGGTTTATTTCACCTAATTTTTTTCAGTATGTGAGTGAATCGATTTTAAAACAACAAGATCAAGAAATAGTAAATAAGGCATTTAGAAAGGCTTATGATTATATCTGTTCACAGCATCTGATAAAAACACGCGAAGAGGAGTATAAGCATTTCTATCGATTTTATAGCATGATAAGAGAAGAACTACCAGTGTTATTGTTAGATAGAGAAAAAGTGGCTGAGATTACCAAGGATTTGGTATATAATGATGATAAGTATATTTTTTATGATGATGTCTATGAGGTTATTCCAAAATTAGAAAAGAAATATGATTTGGGAATTGTTTCGGATGCTTGGCCATCGTTGGTGAATGTGTATGAGAAAGCTAACCTTAGGCAATATTTTAAGGCTTTTGTGGTATCGGCGTTATTAGGGGTAGAGAAACCCAATCCCAAGATGTATACAACAGCCCTGGATGCATTGAACATCAAACCACAAGAAGCACTTTTTTTTATTGATGACCGCCCCAATAATTGTGAAGGTGCGAGAGCACTTGGAATTCATGCAATGTTATTAAGCCGAGATGAAGAAACCATGTTGCATCATGATTTTCCTGTTATTTCAGATTTGCACCAGTTAGTTGAAATATTGGATAATATAGAAGATAATTAGCAAAAACAACAAAGGTTTGTAGGTAATAATTAAAGGAAAGAGGCTAAAAGATGATTGAAGCAATCATATTTGATATGGATGGATTAATGTTAGATACAGAGAATGTAGCCCTTGAATGTTGGCAGAAAGCAGGGGAACAATATGGTTACACCATTACAAAGGAATTAATGTTACAAGCAATTGGTACAACAATTACAGATACTAAACAGTTGTTACTCGATAACTTTGGAGATGATTTTCCTTTTGAAGAAGCTCGAAATCTTAGGTCTCAGTATACAAAAGAACATATTGACACACATGGTATACCCACAAAAGAAGGATTAATTGACTTATTAGCATATTGTCAGAAGGAACAGATCCCTATAGCAGTAGCCACTTCAACCCATCGACATCACGCTGAACCTTTATTAGAAAAAAGTGGGTATTAAGGCTTATTTTAACGACATTATATGTGGTGATGATGTTACTAAGGGAAAGCCCGAACCAGATATATTCTTACTTGCTAGTAAAACATTAGGTATACATATGAATAGATGTATTGTACTAGAAGATTCAGAGAATGGTGTCTTGGCAGCGTCAAGAGCTGGAGCTATACCTATATGGGTACCAGACCTCATTATCGATTCTACCATTGCAAAACATCATGCAAAATACATTTGTGATTCACTTATAGATGCTAAGATACTTATTGAACACTTAAGAGAATAAGTGGTTAGAGTAAAAGGGAGGCGTACATATGAGATTAAGGATAAACGTAGGCATCATCGCATTACTAACATGTTTACTACTGGTGGGATGTAGCAAATCCGAAAAAAAAAGAAGCTGTTGAAAGTAAGGAAGATTTAACAACAGACCTTGCTGAAGAAAAACAAATTAACATACCCATAAAAGAACGTGATTTTGTCACCATTAAAGCAGCAGTGCTTAATATAAGGCAACAACCCTCAAAAGATTCAAAAGTACTGGGTAAAACTGTTCAAGGACAAGATTTTACAGTAGAAAAAAGTAGTGGAAGATGATGAAGGTCAAAAAATGGTATGCTGTTAACTATAAAAATGATATAGGCTATTTAGCAAGTTGGTATTGTACGCGAAATAAAAGCCAGAGCATTGATTTATTGGGTTATGCTGGGTATACGATCTTAGATGCAAAATGGTTAGATAAAGATGTTATTGTACTACTAAAACATCAAGATAAGAATCACTACAAATATCTTAAGTATAATGTAGCAACAACCAAGACTGTGGAATTCTATTCAGATGATAAAAAAAAGTTTGGAACTTCTGGGATGCTAAGAATCTCGAAAACAATCAATTTGCGGTATGTTTATCCGATCGTGTACTGGTTTTTGATGCAGATACCCAAGGGTTAACCAAGGAAGTACTTATTCAGGGTACAGATAATAATGAAGGGCTTTATACAGAATATAATCTATTATACGATGGATCCATTCTATACATTACGGACCATGAGATTAAAAAAAAAGATATAAACAATCAAGAGGATGTAAGTATCTATAAAGTAGAAACAGCGGATAATAGGGAAAATATATTAATGGCACCTAGATGGTCAGAATATGGTACGAAAATAAGTAGTTATGTCATGAAAAATCAATCAGAGCAAGTCCTACTGATTATGGACAAACAAGGTCAAGGTATGAAAGATATACCTCTAGAAAATACCATGACAGACTGGCTAGACGATAAATACTTGTTTGGTTATAACAATAGCAACGAAGAAGAAACAGGGTATATCATTAACAGTGTAACGGGTAAAGTTAGAAAACTAAACCTATCTAAGTATATTGACGACATGAAGGGAGCTACCCATGTTCAAAACAGTTCATTAATGGCTCTTTACAATACAGATGACATTTATATTATAAAGGATATGGTTCAGATAGACCTATTAAAATATACACTACCCAATGAGCCGGGTAATGATAATCTTTACTTTAATCAAATTGGACATAAAGTCATTTGTATGCAAGTGAAAAACCATACTCTCATCTTATATCATCTGGAATTATATGAATAAATAATGCATTGGTGTTTTAAATATAGTATAATAAGAGAGGTTGATTTAACGATTCACTGGAGAAATGTGTTAAATCAGCCTATATATGAGGGAGAGGTTACTATATGTCAAAACCAATAAATAAAATAATAAGAACATATCTTGTTGAACAAGATTATTGTGATAAAGAATATCTATCCCAAGAAGAGGTAGATGACATCGAGAAGATTAAAAGATATATTGAACGCGTTAGATATCGTGAAGAACATAGTATCTACGTGGATGAACAAGGTAAGTTATATCGATTAAAAGAATGGGATCTAAGTCATCAAGAAATAGAATTGCTGTTGAAAATAGATCATAATATCACCTTAGATAAAATTAAGAAGTTGTTAAATAGCACCTTGTTGTTTATTATTTTCCTGTTAGTCATCATTTGCTTAAGAGCATGCTCGGGGTATTGAGAAGTAAAGTTATTTTTTTTGAAGTTATTACAGATGATAAGGAACAATATAATCTAAAGAAGCTCTTGAAGATATTCTAAAAAACAGACAAAAAGGAGAAGAATTAATGATTAGAGATGTAAGACGTGAAGATGTAGAAGCCATATGCTCTATCTATAATGAATATGTTAAACAAACTGTTATCACTTTTGAACAAGAGGTTGTAAGTATTGATGATATGATTAATCGTATAGAAAAAATAATGAAAGATTATTGTTACATTGTTTATGAAATAGATGGACAAGTAGTCGGCTATGCCTATGCCTCTTCATGGCGTACACGTAGCGCCTATCGCCATTGTGTTGAATCAACAGTGTATGTAGATAAGTCTTTTAAAGGTAAAGGTATTGGAACGGCTCTCTATAAGGAGCTTATTGAAAGGTTAAAAGTTTTGAAATTCCGTGTTATGATGGGTGTTATAGCACTTCCTAATGAGGCAAGTGTCAAACTCCATGAAAAAATTAGGTTTTTATGAAGCAGGCTATTTTAAAAAAGTTGGTTTAAAGTTCGATAAATGGATTGACGTGGGTTATTGGCAATATGATATTGTGTAAACAAGCCTTTTGTTATAGATAGTCTATAAATATATATAAAAGTATGCAATTTTTTTTACTATATGAGTACAATTAAATGTGTGACACTTGTAGCCCTTTTGACTACAGGAGTTAGACATTTTTTTTGATATGATTGTAATAAATTCACATAAAATATAAAAAATTTATTTGATTAACTTTATCAATGATGTTACAATAATGTTCCGAGATGTAAATAAGGTCTAATATGGGTTTATAATAGAGAAATAACGTTTAGTCTTGAAGTTAAAGGGACAAAATATTACTAGAAGGTTTGTCAGAAAGAGAGTGAAAAGATGAAAAGTACTTTTTATACGAGAAAACTAAAAGAAACTCGTAAAGAGCAGGGACTCTGTATAGATTGCAGTAAACCACATACTACGGGCTATATCAGATGCCAGGAATGCTTAGATAAACAAGCCGATTATGCAAGAAAAAAAAGAAGAAATAAGGCAGAATAAAAGCGTGCAATTATGCACGTTTTTTTTGAGCCAACATAGGCATGTACAATGTTAATCATTCGTACATATAATACAGTATATTATCAAATATCAGATTGATATGACAGGAGGTGAACATCATATCCCAATATACTATTGAATGGAAAGGTAATCAATATACCAACATGTCATCAAGACGTGGACATGCCCCAAGTATTATCGTAGATCATATTACTGATGGGACAGCAGCTTCAACAATAAGTTGGTTTACAAGTCAGAGTAATACAGTTTCTTCAGCTCATTTCTTAGTAACAAAAACTGGACGCATCTATCAGTTTGTAAAAATAGAAGATAATGCATGGGCTAATGGCATTAGTACAAGCGAACTGCATATTGCAACAGCTTCTATTGTACGAGAAAAAGGTGTTAATCCAAATTGGTATACAGTATCCATTGAACATGAAGGTATCTATAGTAAAACCCGTGGAGAATTAACCAAAGAACAATTAGAAGCAACGATTTGGTTGCATGGTTATATCATAGATTATGTTAAGAAAAAAATGGAATGTGGATATTCCTAGAGATAGAAAACATATATTAGGTCACTATCAAATTGATCCAGTTAGGAAACCTCAATGTCCTGGTGAAAAATATCCTTTTGATACGATTATTCGTGCACTTAATCATGATGTACCAATTATACAGTTATCGGATATCAAAGGGCATTGGGCAGAAGAATATATCAAAAGAGTTGTAGAAGAAGGTATCATACAAGGGTATCCAGGTGGGTTATTTAAACCTAATCAATATGTAACAAGAGCAGAGCTCGCCACTGTTATGGCGAAATTACTTGATAAAGAATTATAGAAAAACCATAGAGACGGTTAACAAAATAAATCTAGATTAAATGTATAACATTAATCGGTATGCATAAACAGGGATGTTCAAATGGTATTTGAGACATCCCATTGTTTTAGCGTTTAATGCGTTTAGGACGAAATGTAGAAGATACAAGAACCATGGCTACGGCTATTGCACCAGCTAGTTTTATGGACTGAATGCCATAGAGGCTAAACTGTTCATAATCACCTAAAGCCATAGAATAAACGGCTTTATAGAGTACTGCTCCTGGTACTAAGGGAATAATGCCTGCAATTAAAAAAAACTGTAACAGGTGTTTTTCTTATTTTTGCAAATATTTGTGATAGTATTCTTACAGCTAAAGCCCCTAAAAAAAGTTGACAAAACCACAGAGTTCATTGGAAGTACAATAAGATAGACAAACCAACCTAGAGCACCGTTAATGCCACAAAATAACAATTGCTTCTTAGAGATATTAAAGATAACAGAAAACAAATAAGTTGCAAAAAAGGCAGATATAACTTGGATAATCATAAGCCCACACCTCCATGGATCGTATAATAGAGCTTAAGTATAACACCTACACCAGTTGCAATAGATGCTGCAACGATCAGTGCTTCAACAGCTCGACTTACACCAGAGACTAGATTACCTTCAATGGTGTCACGAATAGCATTAGTAAATGCTACACCAGGTACTAAGGGCATAATAGAACCAATGATAATGACGTTCATATTGATACCAAAGGGTATTATTTTAGTGAGCAAGATAGCTAACAATGCGATAACACTTCCACCTACCAGATCATAAAAGAATTTATTAACGTCATATCGACTAAATAAAAAAATCCATCAGTGCTAAACAGCATCCAATAATAGTAGCTACAACACCGTCAAAAAAGTGGCCTTCAAATACAATGGTAAAAAAGCCAGCCACAAGACCATATGCTATAAAAAGGATGCTTTTAGAATATGTAGGTCTTTTTTTTAACTTCTAAAAGCTTATGATAAGCTTCTTCGAGTGTTAGATCTCCATTACAGTATTTTCTTGAAACATCATTGGTTAACTCTACCTTAGACAGATTAATGGTTCGCTTATCAATACGCCTAACATACGTGATCATATCAATAGATGCATCATCAAGCGTTGCCATAATACCAGTAGGTGTTACAAAAGATTCAATGACACTAAAATGGGATGTACGAAGAATACGGTTTATAGTATCTTCTACACGATAGGTTTCGGCGCCATTTTTTTAACATAATATCCCCTGCAAGTAGAGCGAATTTAAAAAGTAATTTATAATTCATAAATCTCACCTTAATCGAGTGCTTATTAATTTTGCCTTGTCTATTGTACACCATATATTTCCATCTATCAATGTATAAATATAAAGTCATTGAATATGAGCTATCACCATAAAATGAAATAGTGAGCTGTAAAATTGGATATTTTAAGAAACTGGAGCATATTCTTATTATGACCACCTTATGATGTGTTATTGCATGGATTACATAAATAGTATTTCTAGGGAGGAATGCCAAGTATTAATTGATTCACATATAAGTATGGAGGTAATTTAATGGAATATATAAACGTTTATGAAAATGAAGATATACGTCTTAGAGAAATTACTCAATCTGATTTAGAATTAGTCAGAAAGTGGCGTAATCTACCTGAAATTAGGCAATGGTTTTTTCATGGAGATCCCATTAGTAAAACCGAGCAAGAGAAATGGTTTGAGGAATACCTTGACAACAGCAATGATTGCTATTATATCGTTGAAGATAAGGTAGAGGAACAAGGTCCCATTGGCACAGTAGGATTCTACTACCTTGAGGATGGTGGTGTAGAGTTTGGGCGATTAATGATTGGTAATAGGGAAGCAAAGGGTAAAGGCTATGGGCATAAAATAATGGGTATATTTCATGAACTGGTTTTTGGTCAATTAGATGTAGCCTATGTTTATCTAGAAGTGTATTGTCATAATAAGTCTGCTATTTTGATTTATCAAAGAGCTGGTTATGAAATAATAGAAAAAATGTATAAAAATAAGCAGGAAGTGTATATTATGAAAAAGTTTAAAGACGTAATAAGTAATGAGTAATGTGAGACTTTAGGTAATAAATTAAATGTAAATAGAAATTAGTTTAATTAAGAAAAGCTATATCTCTTGTTCCCATATTGAAAAAAAACTTATGCTATAATAATTTCATCGTTTTAGGCACGAGAAAAAAAATAAACTAGTCAATTTGTGAAGTAATTTTGATTAGTTTCTAGGCAGTTGATTGCGCACATACTGTACGTATGTAAACAATCAGGTAACGACGAAAATAATTAAAAGAACAAGTAAAGTGTATCGTTAATTTTTTTCTCGTGCCTTACAATGCAAAAATGGAGGTAAGTGTATGTATACATTTGATGAAGTTAAGAAAGTTGATCCAGAAATAGCAGAAGCTATGGATAAAGAAATCAATCGCCAACGAAATAATATAGAGCTTATCGCTTCTGAGAATTTCGTATCTAAGGCAGTTCTAGCAGCTATGGGTAGTCCGTTAACGAATAAATATGCAGAAGGATATCCTGGCAAACGTTACTATGGTGGTTGTGAGTGTGTGGATATTGCAGAAGATTTGGCAAGAGACCGTGCGAAAGAATTATTTGGTGCAGAGCATGCCAACGTTCAACCACATTCAGGAGCTAACGCAAACCTTGCAGTATTCTTCGCAGCACTTGAGCCAGGCGACACAGTAATGGGGATGAACTTATCTCATGGTGGTCACCTTACTCATGGTAGTCCTGTGAATATTTCAGGTAAGCAGTATAAAATCGTACCTTACGGTGTGAATAATGAAGGCTTTATTGATTATGATGAAGTGATGAAGATAGCAAAAGAAAACAAACCTAAACTTATTATTGCTGGAGCAAGTGCTTATGCGCGTACGATTGATTTTAAAAAAGTTTAGAGAAGTGGCAGACGAAGTAGGGGCTTACCTCATGGTGGACATGGCACATATCGCTGGGCTTGTTGCAACAGGACACCATCCAAACCCAGTACCTTATGCTGATTTTGTTACAACAACAACTCATAAAACCCTAAGAGGGCCAAGAGGCGGTTTAATCTTATGTCCAGAGAAATATGCAAAGATGATTGATAAGGCTATATTCCCAGGTATTCAAGGTGGACCTTTAATGCATGTGATTGCTTCTAAAGCAGTAAGCTTTAAAGAAGCTCTATCCGAAGAGTTCAAGGCATATCAAGAACAAACTGTGAAGAATGCTAAAGCATTAGCAGATGGGTTATTGAAGAGAGGTTTTGAACTTGTATCAGGTGGCACAGATAATCATTTACTATTAGTCGATCTTCAGAATATGGAATTAACAGGTAAAAAAGCGGAAAGACTTCTTGATGAAGTATCTGTAACGTGTAACAAAAACACCATACCATTTGACCCTAAGAGTCCATTTGTTACAAGTGGTATCAGGCTTGGGACTCCAGCTGTCACATCAAGAGGTATGATAGAAGAAGATATGGATATTATCGCTGAAATTATTCATCTAACACTTACTGACTTTGAAACCAATCAAGAAAAAAAAGCAAGAGCTCTAGTGAGTGAACTTGTAGGTAAGTATCCATTATATGCATAAATATTTTTAGTATAGACATATACGTAACATATAATATCAAATTTAAAGGTGTCTCCTAGGAGACACCTTTATTGAATATCAGTATATATTATTTAACTTGATCGACTGTGTAACCTTTATCTTGTAATAATTTTACGATACCTTTGTCGGATATCATATGTCCTGCACCAACAACAACAAAATAGGTTTGCTCTGTATCATCTTCTAAGTATTCCAATACAGTTTCATACATATGATCATTACGATCAAAGAAGAATTTCGTACTGAATTCATCACTGGCATCAACATCTATTGCAACGACTTCTTCTAATCCTTCAATATCACCTGTTATCCACGTAGCGAATATTTGATCAAGAGCAGTTACGATTGCAGGTGTTTCATCGCTTTCATCTTCAGTTGATGTAGCATCTGTTTCACTTGTTTCTTCAGCAGGTGGCGCTAATACGCCTAGTAAAAATCCTTCTTGTAACTCTGGAGAGAAACCGTCAAGTAAATCAGTTTGGAACTTAAGTCCTTCAATTTCAACAATTGGTTTTGTATTAAGTGCTTTTGACATAAAGTATACGTCAACACCTAAGCCACCTGAATAGTCACTGTTTGCTTGAGCATCAAGATTCTGAATGGTAAAGGCTGCACTCCATGGTTTTAGAATATTATACATTTCTTTTTTGTACGCCAAAGCTTTCCATTTTTTCAGCATATAATGTATATAATTCTTCTGAAATGACTTGATCAATAGTTGTGCCATCTTGATAGAACATTTTTTTGTTGCATATAATTCTGTCCTTCTGCCATATCAAGTAGATTAACCTCTACTGAAAGTACATCAGCACGATCAAAGGCTTCAAGCATATCATCGTTCATAGGGTAGATTCTTGAATCACCAAGATGAACAGAACCTAGTAGATAAACTGAATTTTTTACCACCAGATACTTTCCAAAAAGCTCCTTTTGCAGCAGTATCTGACTCTTGTTTAGCAAAATAATACACTCGACTTAATAAAACTAAGAGTTGTTCTCTAGTACAAGATTTCGTTAAGTTAAGGTTATTATTACTACCTTTTAATAAACCTTTTGTAACAAGATATTGTACACTTGGTTTAAGTGTCGATAAATCAGAAGCATCATCAAATACATGACTTGCATCGATATCATAACTTAAATCAGGCTCTACAGCTTTGATAAGACGGTACATCATATCAACAACATCTTGTCTTGTTGCAGTTTTATTAAAATCTGTATCTAAGAAAAAGATATTAAAGATTTTATAGACTGCATTTTGTAATGCTACAGGGTCCGATGTAACATCTTCGGTAGTTATGCTTTCACCTGTGTATTTCTCGAAAAATTTAACGCCTGCTATGTACATGTCTTGTTGTGTGGCGTCAAGTTTGAAACCACTAAACATAGTAGGGTCTACGATGTCATAAACACCTAACATCTGTAAGTCTTCTATAGACCATAAACTTGGTTGATCTACTTGTTGTTGCTCTGGTACTGGATCTGCAGCATAGCTTAGATGAAAGTTATACGTGAATGATAGAATAGTTAGCATGAATGCCATACTAAAAACCATTAACTTTCTACTTATACGCTTCATAAATAATAACCACCTTTCTTGCGAGAAGCTCAGTTCGACTACTTGTCCCTCATGAAATTCTCATTAATTTAGTATACTTAAGTTTACTATGTATTGATTGCTGGATGATATTAACATAATTAAAACCTGTTGTCAATATCCCAGTGTTTCACCAATAAGGATTACTTTTATACGACCTGGCACTCTTGACATACGGGTAATAACGGTTTGGCAACAAATACAGTCATCACTTAGACAATCAGCACATGTTCCTGTATGAGCACAAGGTGTATTTTTTGTTCAAGCGAACGGTATTAATTGGTGAGGCTTCATGACGAACTCGCTTTAGAGCAGCATCTTCATCCGCCACAACCTTATTCATACCTGCAACGACAATAACTTGACGAGGACCATAAATAAGAGCCGCTAAACGGTTACCATTTCCATCAATGTTAACTAGTTTACCATCTAATGTTATAGCATTAGAACTGGTTAGATAATAATCAGCACTTAAAGCCTTATGATAGATTAGATCTGCTTCCTCTGGACTCTTAGCCTGACTGCGGTCAAGTAGGGTATAATCACCAGCTTCAAGGGCTTCAAACATCTCAATTTCATGTAAGGTCATTGAGCCGCCCCAAGATACGGTTGTACCCTCTTGAATCATGGATAGAATTTTCTTTTTTGCCTCAGCAGTTGTCTCACAATAATGGGCTTCAATCCTTCTTTTTTCAAAAGCTTTTATAAGGGTTTTGCTGGTATTTTCATAATATTTTTTTCTTGGTGTCATTCTTTCAACTCCTAATTATTAATATATATTGATCTCTTGTATCTATTATATAGTATATCACTACTAAGACCAGTCGTCATCCTATATTTGGTATTAAAAGCTAGGCTGTCTATTGAAAATATTCAGGTTTTAAGCACAGGAAAGACATAGTGTTTAACTATTTTCCAAAAATTACTAACTTATGATACTTTCATTGGACAGCCTGTTGAAAGCTACATATCTAAAATTTCTTTTATTTTATCATAATCAGGAAGTACCTTAGCTTGATCTTCAGTTATACGTTTAAAACCAATTTTAAGGTAATAGTCCAGTTGCTTAGAATTGGTTAACATGAGTATTTTATCCCTTTCATCATAAACATAAATCTCGTTATATACCATAACATCTTCCTTTCTTATACATACTATCTTGGACATCTTTGGAAACGTTGAAAGATAACTTCATATTAATGGATTTACAAAAGTCTAAGAACACTGGACATTTTGCAAACAGAACATGAACTAATATTTAAGCCTTTTCTTAGCTATAAGTTATCTATTATTAAATCATATGATTGATGATATGCTGAATATTACCTCTTATTATAATTACTGTCATTCATGTATGAATATATATCTTTTACAGATAATATAAGTGTAAAATAATTTTCCAACCCTTGTTGTGATTTTGCCTTGCAAGTAAGCAAAGTCATTGCGCAAAATATGAAGTTTTAGAAGGGAATGATGTTATGCATACCATGTGGAAAGGTTCAATAAGTTTTGGTTTAGTGAACATACCCATTAAAATGTTTGCTGCTACAGAAAGCAAAGATGTGCGCTTTCGAAATATTCATAAAGCATGTAATACGCCAGTGAAATACAAAAAGGTTTGTCCCACATGTAATGAAGAAGTTAAAGAAGAGGATATCGTAAAAGGTTTTGAATATGAGCCTGGTCGATTTGTGATTATTACAAATGAAGATTTTGAATCTGTAAAGAGTGAGGTTAATGGGAAGACCATTGAAATCGTTGATTTTGTTAAACTGTCTGAAATCGACCCCATTTATTTTAATAAAACCTATTATCTAGCACCACAAGATTCGGTTGGTAAGGCTTATAAACTCCTTAGAAAAGCTATGGATGATACTGAAAAAATAGCTATTGCCCGTATTACCATAAGGAACAAACAATCTTTAGCTGCACTTCGGGTATTAAAAAAATGTGTTAGTTATGGAAACGATTTTCTATCCTGATGAAGTACGACCTATTAATCAGGTTCCTGGCCTTCCAGAAGATGAAAATGTAAGTGAGAATGAGTTGACTATAGCTAATCAATTAATTGATCAATTAACCGCTGAGTTTGATCCAAGTAAGTATAAAGATAATTATCGAGAAGCTATGATAGAACTTATTAATAAGAAGATTGCCGGTCAAGACATACAAGTGGCACAAGAAGCTCCTGAACGTAATGTGATTGACCTTATGGAAGCATTACAAGCAAGTTTACAAGAAGCGAAGCCACAAAAAAGGTAAACCAGAGACTAAAAAGAAGAAAAAGCCAACAACAAGTAAGCAGACTGGATAATAAAAAGCATCTCAGGAAGGAAAACCTCCTATGGAATTAATTCAACCAATGGAACCTATATTGGCAAAGACCATTAAAGAAGATAAAGCATTCTTACATCAGATTAAGTGGGATGGTATTCGTGGCATTACCTATATTGATCATGGCAACTACAGGGTATTTACAAAAAAAAGGTCATGAAAGAACGGGTTTCTATCCTGAACTTGATCCAATTACAGCGCTATTTAAGGGGAAAACAGGTGTAATTGATGGGGAACTTATTGTCTTGGATGAGGCTTTTAAACCTACTTTTAGTCGCATTCTTAATAGAGAAAGGATACGTACTACTGGGAAAATACCTTACTATTCTCAGAAATATCCTGTGAAATACATTGTCTTTGATATGATGTTTCTTGATGGAAAAGACCTAAGACAATACAAGGCTGAGGAGCGCATCTCCTTATTACACCAAACACTAAACAAGAATAGTTCCATTACGTTGACGGATTCCTTTGATGATGGTCATAATCTCTATGAACTCATGAAGGATAAAAATTATGAAGGCATCGTATCAAAGAAACGTGATAGCCATATATAGGTGGGAAAAAACATGATGATTGGTATAAAACGAAAATATTTAAGAAAATGCTGGCTGTTGTAGGTGGTATTAAATACGAACAAGATAGAATCAAATCCTTGTTACTTGGTATCTATCATGATAAAGAACTTCTATATATTGGTAATGCAAGTATCGGGTTAACGGATGCAGATATACAACTACTGAAGGAATATACCCATGTACTAAAAAAAACAGAAAAAAAAGCCAATTTACTAATTTAGTAAAAGGAGCAGGTATCATATGGGTTAAACCTTGTTAACATGCTGGGTGAGTTTTCTAGAATGGACGGATGGATCGTCTTTACGCCATCCAAAAAATCATTGGATTCAGTTCGGATAAAGCAGATGTAGCTACGGGAAAGGAGTATACGTATCATGGATAATTTTTTAATCATAGATGATTATCGTGTCAAGGTGTCTAACCCTGATAAGTTATTATGGCCTGAGCTAGGTATAACAAAAGTCGATTATATAAAATACCTTATCTACTTGTCACCCTATTTATTAAGTCATGCAAAAGATAGATTCCTAACAACGATTCGCTATCCAGATGGCTTTGATAAGAAGTTCTTCTATCAAAAGAAAGTGCCTAGATATGCGCCAGACTATGTGGATACATGTGAGTGGAAAGATGGTAGCAGATATATTAATCTTAACAAACAAGCTACTTTGGTATGGTTAGGTAATTTGGCTGCTTTGGAATACCATACAACATTTAATCGCATACAGAAACCTGACTCGCCTATTAATCTTGTGTTTGATCTTGACCCATCAGATGGTCAAGTTTTTGAACAAGTCATTGATGTTGCATTAAAGATTAATGAAACCTTGAAGAAATTAAATGTGATCAGTTATATCAAAACATCTGGAGCAACTGGATTGCAGATTTATATACCCATAGGTGAAAAGTATGACTATGATACAGCCAGAAAAATAAGCAAGTTCTTCGCAGAATATTTTGCTGGGAAGTACCCTGATATAATAACCATCGAACGTTTAAAGGAAAAGAGAGGGAATAAGCTATATTTCGATTATTTGCAGATGTGGGAGGGTAAAAGTATTATCACCCCGTATTCACCAAGAGCTACTAAGAACGCAACCATAGCAATGCCTGTTACATGGGAAGAGGTAGAAAAGGGCATCCGACCTGAAGATTTTACCATTATGAATGCCCTTAAACGCATAAAAGAAAAAAGGTGATTTATTCGAAGTTTTATTATCACAGAATAATAGTCAAAATTTTGATTTTGTACTTGAGCAAATAGAATAAGTTGAGGTTTAATCGTTATAGAACATAGATATTAGTTGATGGCTGTAATGTGGTGGAATATGGTTCGAGGGTGTACTTTTTGCCAAGGAATATTTATAGCACTATACGTATGCTGAGTGATCAAGGGCATTTTGCATGATTACGATTAGCAAAACCTGTGATAATAGCAGTGTGTTGAATACGACCATTTTTTATTACGGTATTGTACAATATCGCCTATTTCTAATATATTAAGCCTAGATGGTTTGTAATGAAAGGTATCTATAGTAAACGTATCAGCTATAATACCTTTTTTGCGTTCTTTTGTACTGGTCTTAATGTACCAATACAATGATGCTGCTACGGACCAACAAATAGATGGCTTATTATTTTTATACCACCAAGGATGAGTAGGATTATAGTCATCTTTAGCACCACCAGCTCGTAAACACTGGGATATAAAATTGGTGCAATCATCCCCTTTGAAATAAACATAGTTTGGATTAGGGTTATAGGCATAAGTCATAGCATATTTAATAGCTTTCATGCGATTATAGGTTGTAGATATTGGCATGGGTCTACCTTCTTATAGATTGTGGGTTGTTAATAGCATATGATAGAAGGAATAAAATGTTGAACCATTAAAGTAATAAGTCATACAGTACGATAAATCTTATATGAGGCTAACCATTATTTACAAGTTGTCAATAAGTTGATATAATTAATCAAAACATATAGATATAAAATGGATGAAATGTAGACATATTTTGTGCCATGACTTTGTTTGATTGCAAGAACAAAGTGACAACAAAAGTGGGAAAATTTATTTTCACACGTATGTTCATACATAACATTCAACAAAAAAGATACAAAAAAAACTTAAAATTGGGTGAAGTGAAATGAATAATCAAGTCAGTATTTTGGATATTATTAAGAATGAAAGTGTTCAGATGTTAATGCAAATTGTACTGTCACCACATGAGGATTTTGCTGTTGGATTTGAAGCCTTAGCTCGAGGCATCGACCCCAGTAGCGGTGAGAGTATAGAGCCAACTGTTTTATTTGAACTAGCAAAAGAATATGGACTTTGTGTTGAAGTGGACAAACTATGTGTGAAAAAAGCACTTATGGAATTTGCCCATATATACAGGCATAATCCTAGTGCTCTTTTATTTATTAACATTGAATGTTGTTTTATGGAGTATCTCAACACATCAGAGTATCTTATTGAGTGTGCAGACCATTATGAGATTCCTTATGAGAATATTGTCATCGACTTAAGTAATTTTAATGTACAATCTATGAGAGTAGTAGAAGTTTTTTATTACGAAATATAGGAAAATGGGTTTTTATATGAGTATTGATGATATTGGTCAAGATTATTTCAATTTAGATAAGTTGATCTTAATCAATCCAGATATTATTAAAATCAACTATCTCCTATTGAATCGGTTAGAAAGCCAACAATATCGTAAATATTTACCCAGGTTTTTTATCAAATATTGCTCATGAAATGGGTATGGTTGTGGTTGCGAAAGGTATTGAAACAGCTGAAGATTTTCGTGAGGCTATGAAAACAGGTGCTCAGTTTGTACAAGGGTACTATCTCTCAAAACCCAGCAAGCTATCAGCCGATGAGATTGATGTCATTATTAGAGACTTCAAAGATAAAGAGCAGATTAATCAATATTTTGATGACAAACAAGAGGACAGTAAGCGCAATACTTTGGCAAAGCTTATTCAGTTTATGGATAAAATAAAAGAAGAAATAGATGGTTTCTACATTGGATATGAAGGGGAAAACTTCCGACAGATTTTTAAGGAATATGGCTATGTAGAGAATTGTTGGATATTAGATAAGAATGGAATTCAAGTGAGTGATGCTTATATTAATAAGGAAAACTTTGATGCCAGGAATCTAACCATTTTCAATATTACAAAGAAAAACATGGACTTTTCTTCAAAAGAGTTATATGTAAGCTTAGTAAATAACATACTAGACGTGTGGATAACCAAACCTTTCCACTCTCTCCTTACCAACAATATATGTATAGGTGTTTCTAAGTATATTGTGGATTCAGAAGGGGAATCGTACATATTGTGTTTGAATATTAACCGAAGTCGATTTGTCAAAGATGAGAATTAGACTATTCAGCAGTTTCAGTTGACTTACAGCATGACTTCATATACTATTATATAGAAAAGATGAATAACGAAATTAATGGAGGCAAGTAACATGAGTAATGGAAAAATTAGAACGAGATATGCTCCAAGTCCAACAGGTAGAATGCACGTTGGAAACCTAAGAACAGCTTTGTATGCTTTTTTAATTGCTAAGCATGAAGATGGCGATTTTTTACTTCGTATAGAAGATACAGATAGAGAACGTTATGTAGAGGGTGCTAACGAGATTATTTACAAAACTTTAGAGAAAACAGGTCTTGTACATGATGAAGGTCCAGACAAAGACGGTGGTGTTGGACCCTATGTTCAGAGTGAGCGTCAAGCAACAGGTATCTACTTGCAATATGCTGAGAAGTTAGTGGATAAAGGTGAGGCTTATTACTGCTTCTGCGAAAAAGAGCGCTTAGAGGGTCTACGTGAAAAAGCAGAAGAGAAAAAAGAGACCTTTAGATATGATAAGCATTGTATAGGCTTGTCCAAAGAAGAAGTGGATGAGAAATTAGCAGCAGGTATACCTTATGTTATCCGCCAAAATAACCCTATAGAAGGTTCTACATCTTTTGAAGACGTTATTTTTGGTACGATTACCGTAGATAATGGAGAGCTTGATGATATGATTTTGATCAAGTCAGATGGCTATCCAACCTATAATTTTGCCAATGTTGTCGATGATCATCTTATGAAAATTACCCATGTGGTTCGAGGTAATGAGTACTTATCATCATCACCAAAGTACAATCGTCTCTATGAGGCTTTTGGATGGGAAGTACCTGTATATGTACACTGTCCATTAATCACAGATGAGAATCATAAGAAATTGTCCAAGCGTTGTGGGCATTCTTCATACGAAGATCTTGTAGAACAAGGGTTTTTTAGCTGAAACGATTGTAAACTTTGTAGCATTACTTGGATGGAGTCCAAGATCCAATGAAGAGATCTTCTCCTTAGATGAACTCATTAAGGAATTTGATTATACGCATATTAACAAATCACCAGCTGTTTTTGATATGCCTAAGTTCAGATGGATGAATGGTGAGTACATCAAGCGTATGACAGACGAAGAGTTTCACAAGGTGGCACTACCTTACATGAAAGAAGTGATCACAAAAGACGATATCGATCTTAAAAAGATTAGTCCATTGATTAAATCAAGAGTTGAGGTACTAACAGATATTCCACCACACTCAGATTTCTTTATGGAACTACCAGATTATAGCATTGATTTATATAATCATAAGAAAATGAAGACTAACCCAGAGGTTGCTCTTGAGAGCTTAGAAAAGTTATTGCCTGTATTAATTGATCAAGCTAACTTCGACAAAGACAGTTTACATGAATGTATTATGGCTTTTGTTAAAGAACTAGGTATTAAGAACGGTCAGATGTTATGGCCACTACGTACCGTTCTATCAGGTAAAGCGATGACGCCAGGCGGTGCTTTTGATCTTGCTGATATTCTTGGAAAAGAAGAATGTATCAAGCGAATAGAATATGGTATTAATAAGCTAAGAAATGAATTAGCCCAGTAATAACTTGACAGGGGCTGTCTCTAGACATGAAGTTAATGGCTAAGAGGTAGCCTCTTTTTGATACGTTAGATACATAATGAAAATAAGGGGAGCGAAAAAAAATGAGTGGAGCGAGTCGCATATTAGTTGTAGAAGATGATAATGATATTAACCAAATGATAACAGCTCTGATGATGAAGAACGGTTACCAAGTGGTTAGAGCTTATTCAGGAACAGAAGCTGTTATGCATCTAGGACAAGGTAAATATGACCTTGTTTTACTGGATTTGATGTTACCAGGTTTAACAGGCGAACAAGTTCTAGAGCAAATAAGAAAAAAAATACAATATGCCTGTTATCGTCATCTCAGCTAAGATTGATAAATTAAGTAAAATAGCTTTATTGAAGCAAGGAGCTGATGATTACATTACCAAGCCATTTGATCTGGATGAGTTGGAAGCTCGTATTCAGGCTAACTTAAGACGTTATCATCATCATGAAGTACAAGAAGAAACTAAACTCAGCTATAAAGATATTATCCTTGATCAAGAAACCAAGGAGGTCTTTGTACAAGGGAAACAAATAACACTTACAGCTAGAGAATATCGTATATTAGCATTGTTAATGCATCATCCTCATAAAGTTTTTTTCAAGAGGTAATCTCTTCGAGAGTGTATGGGAAGAACCTTACATGAGAGATGATAACACCATTAATGTACACATGAGTAAACTACGATGTAAGTTACAACAGGTAAACCCTCATGAAAATTATATTGAAACCATATGGGGGATGGGGTATAAGTTGAATTAAGGTTTATTTAATATTTTGTTTAAGATTCTCTTATGAATTACAGATTAGAATGATAGATGTAGTAAGAGGAGGGAACAAGATGGATGAATGTATTATAACAACAAATGGATTAACAAAAAGATACGGTAAGGCAAATGTGTTAGATGATGTATCCATGACTATAAAACGCGGTCATATATATGGCTTAATCGGTCAAAACGGAGCGGGTAAGACGACCCTTATGCGTATTATATCTGGACTAGCTTATAGCAATTACGGGGATTTGCAGGTCTTTGGCGAAACAAGCATAAAAAATATTGAAGAAGCTAGAAAACGTATAGGTACCTTAATAGAAGGACCTGCCCTCTATCCCCATATGAATGCTTTTGGTAACCTAAATGTAGATCGTATTCAAAAAGGTATACCAGGAAAAGCTTGTATTGATAGAGTTCTTAAACTTGTGGATCTCACAGATACTAAAAGAAAGAAAACCAAGCACTTTTCACTAGGCATGAAACAACGACTTGGTATAGCCATGGCTTTACTTAGTGAGCCTGAATTTCTTATCTTAGATGAACCTGTTAATGGATTAGACCCTATGGGAATTATTGAAATAAGAGAGTTGCTGACTAAGCTTAATGAACAAGAAGGGGTCACCATCTTAATATCCAGTCATATATTAAGTGAATTGGATCAATTAGCTAATCATTATGGTATCTTACATGAAGGTCGATTAATAGAAGAAATTAGTGGAGCTACCCTGCAAGAAAAATGTAGAAATTACTTACACATTCAAGTAAATGATGTATCCAAAGCTACGGTTATATTAGAAAATAAATTGAAAACAACAGATTACGAGGTGCGTCCAGAAGGTGTTATCCATTTATACGCCTATCTCAGTGATTCAGCCAAAGTTGCAACAGAGTTATCATTAGGTGGGATAGCTGTAAAAGAGATTGTACCAAAAGGTGATAGCCTAGAAACCTACTTTGCTAAGAAGATAGGAGGCATTTCTTATGTATAATCTATTAAAAAGTGAGTTTTATAAATTAAAAGCTATGAGAGCTTTTTTCATAGTGCTACTAATACCCGTCATACAGGCAGTGGGATTTTGTTATTTTACCCCCAATGCAACGGGTAGTCAGAGTCTGGAGAACAGTTTATCGAGTCAAGAGTTTATGGTATTGTACTTGTTGATGGGTGTTTTTGCATCGATGATCATGGCACATGATTTTCAAGTAGGTGGCATACGTTCTTTGATTAGTTTTGGACATAGTAGAATGCAAATCATCTATTCTAAGATGATTGTTTATTACGTTAGCATTATTCTACTTAGCTTTCTATTTCCCTTAATGGGTACAATAATTAATACAGCTGGTAATGGCTATGGTATGGTTATGGATGGTGGGGCGATAACAGATCTTTTCGTACGATTATTATTATTTGCTCTTATTTATGTAGCTGAGAGTAGTATTTTCATAGTTATCGCGTTTATAACCCGCAATAGTAATGTTGTAATAACTTCGGCAGGTGTCATGATGGTTTTGAATCTGGTACTGAATATGTATGTTGGTAAAAAACAAAGTCTTATTGGGGATATATATAAATCGACACCATACTATCAAGCCACACATCTCTTTACGGCGCATATGACATTAGAGACAATATTGAGTATTGTGGTAGTGTGTGTCTCGACTGTTGTGCTATGTATTCTTGTAACTGGTCTTGCATTTAATCGTATGGATGTAAAATAGGGTTTAGAGTGAAAAGGGGTATATAAGTATGAATAAAAAGAAGTTAGTGCTTAGGATTATTTCAGGTATTTTAGGATTGGCTCTACTTATAGTTCAGGAGTATGTCTTTTATCAATATAGTGTATTTGTTAGTAGTATGATAAGCGCTTCCATGGCAATCATATGTGGAGTGATTTTATTTAGCATAACCAAAGATAGTGTGAACTATATTATATGTACGGTCGCTTCCACGATCGCAATTGTTGTCTTAACACTGTATATGATAGTTTTTCGAACTGGCTCACTTGAGAATGGCATGATTATTATTCTTATTAATGTTATGGGGATTAATATCTTTCCGCTCATCTATCAGTTTTTGACGGGAAAATTACAACAATATGGAAGATATCGAACAATATTAACGTATTATTTTGGTGTTGCCTATAGCGTTTCTCTCCTATGTCTACTATTTTTTTGGTTTGCAGAGAGATGTGTCTATAAGCGTTGTGAACATAACACCTTTCAAAACCATTGGTCCATATATACTAGGAACTGTTCGAGCTAATACGCATGTAATTATTATGAACCTATTTGGCAATATCATTCTCTTCATACCTCTAGGAAGCTTATATATTATACTGTTGAGAAAGAGATGGCATGTAGTGTTAAGCATTCTATTAGCACCCATTTTGATTGAAATCATACAATATATCACAAAAACAGGCTGCATGGATATTGATGATTTCATTCTTAATTTTTTTTGGGCGAGGTTATAGGGGTGTTGATTGTTGTTATGGTAGAAAAAGGGTATGCTAGGAAGCATAGGGAGTGAAAAAAAGAAATTATTAGAAATAAGATGACAAGACATAAGTGAATGCATAAGATAAGACGAAAATAAAAGAAAATTAAGCAGGAGATTTTTTTTACTTTCTCCTGCTTTTATGATAGAAAGTTCTACTTTTAGAATTACAGGGGTTCTTCTATCGCACCAAAACTTTCCACCTAGAAAACTCGACTAAGTCACTTTCTTGTTAAATAGAAAAAATCTTGGATACAATTTTCCAACCGTCTTTAAATCGATACAACAACATGTAATCTGTGGAAAAATAAGTATCTCCTTTATAAACTTCGATTTTAACAGAAGCTGAGTTACCTTTTTTTTGGTCAAGGTGTAAAATGGAATAATGTGTCTCCTTATTCCAAAGTTCTGGATTTTCTTGTTTCATTATTTTTTAAACGTTCTAGCCAGTCATCAATGGATACGGGAATCAATGCATCATCTTTGTATACGAGCATTCTAAAGGATTCATGGAAACCCTTTAAAATATCTTTCTTATTTTGAGAACCGTGTATTCCATAGATATAGCCCTTGACGATAGCATCTCTAATCTTATGTGTCTCAATCATATGAGAGCCCCTTTCTTATTAAACTGTTTCAGCTTATTGACAATTTAGATGATCATCCTTATAGTCTGGATTTTTCTTTTTATGATGATAGAAATTCAGTTTCTGATTGATAAAATCCTGTGCAGCGTTTAGCTCTACAATGGTTTGATTAAGATATTCACGATGATTTTCAAGCAAATCTATTCTGTCATCAATTGTTGAATTGCCTTGATAGTATAGGTCTGCATAACGAATCATTTCTTGAAGGGAAATTTTTGTGTTTTTAAGACCTTTTATAAAACAAATCCAATTTAGGTTATCTTCTGTAAACATCCGAATGCCATTTTCATCTTTAGAAACATTACGAATTATTCCTAGCTTTTCATAATACCTGATAGTTGAAGCTATTAAGCCGGACTTTTCAACGATTTCACTAATTTTCATTTTATCATCTCCCATGGAATATTCTTAGTATATCACTTGAAGTATGGTTTAAGTCAAGTAAGTAATTGATTTAATTAGTCAATTGCTACCATATAGGTTTTGTAATATCATGCTATGTTAACCTTTGAATGGTAGTAATATAGTACAGTCCATGATATAGTATGTATAGTTGTTTATTAATTAGGAGGAGTACTAAAATGAGCGATATTCAATACAATTTACAATTTGAAAAACTATGTAATAGGCTGCATCTTGGCGAAATGATTAGTGATCCTGTAGCCATATCAGGTGGACTTTTACATAGAATGTATGCGATTGAAACCAATCAAGGTAAATATGCAATTAAAGCACTAAATCCAATGATAATGCTTAGACCTGTGGCAATGCAACACATTATGGATTCGGAACGAATTGCCGCTATGGCATCAAGTAATATTCCTGCTGTTCCAGCTAAAACATTTAATAGTACAATCATGCAAGAAATAGATAATCAGTTCTATCTTGTGTTCGATTGGGTAGAGGGGAGAAGCCTGAAACCTCATGAAATCAATCGAGCTCATAGTGAAAAAATAGGTGCTATTCTAGCAGATTTGCATAGGATGGATTTTTCCGAATTGGGCATCATGAATGATTGGTCAGATAATGAACAGGTAATAGATTGGAATTATTATTTAAGAAAAGGACAGGAAAATAATGCAGTGTGGGTTACTTTGTTGCGTGATACCATTGACAATCTTTACGAATGGAATACTCAGGCAAAACAATCAGCAAGACACCTTTCATCTCATATGGTTATTAGTCATAGAGATTTAGATTCCAAAAATGTAATGTGGAACCAAGATAACCCCATTATCATTGATTGGGAATCAGCTGGCTATGTAAATCCTATGCTAGAATTAACAGAAACAGCTATTTACTGGTCTGAAAATGAAGTGGGAAATATTGATAAGGAACGATTTTTGGCTTTTATAAATAGCTATAAAATGAGATATGGCACATTACAAGCAAATTGGAGAAAGGTTTTACTAAATGGTTTTTTAGGTAAATTGGGTTGGCTGGAATATAGTTTAAAAAGATCTTTATGGATTGAATGTACAGATGCAGAAGAACAACAGATGGGAACTGCTCAAGCAACAGGGACAATAGAAGCCATTAGATGTTATGCAGATATGATTCCTGAATTAGAAAAATGGTTAATTAATGAGATCGGTTAGTTTATGGCATCGTTGTTGGATTAGATTCTAGTAGCAACATATGATAAACGATTAAAGGAAGTTAGACTATGATATAATGTTTCATGAATGGGTTAAAATGTAATTAGTGAAAGTAGGTAAGCCTATGACAACAATTGTAATTCTATTATCAACCATTATAGTCATATTAGTTATCCATGGGTTCTATATAAAAAGCCAGATTAGAAATTTGGCAAAACAACTTAAAAAAAATAAGGACAGAAGACATGGATAAAAAAGGTCAATGTCCAGCTATTAAATAGAGATCTAGAGAACTTAAGCATAGAGATTAACGAAGCTCTTTACGCCAGTAAGAGAAGTAAGGTTAACAGTATTCAAAAGGAAAACGAATTGAAAGAGATGATTGCCAATATGTCTCATGATCTACGAACCCCTCTTACATCGATTATGGGCTATATACAACTGCTTAATAATCCTTCTTTAACCCAAGAAGAGAGAGAGGGATACCTTGAGATAATAGAAAAACGTTCGCATATTCTAAGAAGACTGCTAAATGATTTCTACGAACTATCACTCATTGACTCTATTGATTATAAAATGACATTAGAGAAGGTCAATATCAGCAGAATATTAGAAGAGGTAGTTCTAGGCAAGTATACAGAGTTTAGTGATAAAGGGCTCGAACCTGTTATAAACATTGTAGATGATGTTACGATTACCTGCGATTATAAAGCGCTTGAGCGAATTATCGAAAATCTTTTGAGCAATATGATACGATATGCCCATACAAGAGCAGAAATTTCCTTAGAAAAGGCTAATAATCTGGTAATTTTAACGGTTAGAAATGATAGCGCTTATAAATTGGACGAAGATATGGACAAGCTCTTCGACCGATTTTACAAAGGTGATAAATCTCGAGGTAGCCATGGTACTGGACTAGGCTTATCCATTGTTAAGGGTTTGATAGAAAGAATGAATGGACAAGTTTCTGCCAAAATTAATCATAATCTATTAAGCATTACTTGTACATTTTATTATGTGAACGAATAGCCCATGATTGAATAAATCCTATATTATAGTTATTCATTGAAATCGCAAAACCATCTATATCTAAGATGAGAATTTGCGATTTTTTTTGTATTGATAATTAAAGCTATAATATAGGTGTGTAGTTAAAAGTGATGAACAATATCGTTATACGCTGATATTATCCTGTTTATTCATTGGTGAAAAAATATATTGACAAAAAAAACAGATGTGCTATAGTATAGGTATATAGAAAATAACTATATTAATAGGAGGGCGATGGCAAAAAATATAACATGCTATAGTATAGGTTTGCGAAGATTATGTTTATATTAATGGAGGGAAAAGATGTTAAAGGAATTGGTAAGTATTCAAGGTGTTAGTGGGTATGAAGAAAAAGTTAGTCAATTTATTATGTCTCAAATCAAAGATTATGTTGACCATATTGAAGTAGATGCTATTGGTAATTTAGTTGCACTGAAAAGGGGAACAGGTGAAAATAAGAAACGTATAATGTGTGCGACACATATGGATGAAATTGGACTTCAAATTGTAAAATTTACATCAGAGGGTTTTGCGAAAGTGCGAACATTGGGTGGTGTTTCACCAATTACATCTTATATGAATCGTGTGCAATTTGAAAACGGTGTGATGGGTGTTGTGGCTAACTACAATGAAATAGATAAACTGGATGCACGAGATTTTAAGAAAGTTTACATAGATTTTGGATTAAATAAAAAAGAAGATGTGGAGAAATTAGTTAAGATTGGCGATGTGGCAACATTTGTTGGAAATTATCAAGAACTCACAGATCATCGTGTCATGAGTAAAGCATTAGATGACCGCGCTGGATGCTATATCCTGATTGAAGGTATTAAAGCAATGGAAACACCTTATCATGATGTTTACTTTACGTTCACTGTACAAGAAGAAGTAGGTTTACGTGGTGCAACGGTTGCGGCAGAATACATAAAACCTCATTTAGGTATTGCAATTGATATTACAGGGTCATTTGATGTACCAGGAGACATGGATGGCAATGCAATTATTGGTTGTGGTGCAGCAATTAAGGTTACAGATGCAAGTGTTATTTGTGATAGAATCCTTGTTAATGAAATGGTTCTATGCGCAAAAGAAAATAGTATTAACTACCAACTTGATGTGATGTCAGGTGGTGGAACAGATGCTGGAGCGATTAATTGTTCAACAACGGGTGTTAAAGCCCTGGGTATATCTATTCCAACGCGTTATGGTCACAGTCCTCATAGTATTGTTTCAAAACAAGATTTGCAAGATTGTGTTGATTTATTAGCAGTTTTTTTTAATTAGGGCGTTAAATATATAACATATAAAGGAGAGAATAAAATGAAAAAATTATTAGTTAGTTGTTTAAGTGTTCTAATGGTATTATCGCTTATGGGATGTAATAGTAGTACGACTTCTAAACCAGCTGGTTCAGCAGATAACGCTGGGGGTACGGCAGTTACTGATGGCACATTTTATGATACAGGGTATTGGGATGTACCGCCTGCATACAACGGCAATAAATTTGCAGTTGGTGGTGTTGGAGAAGCAAAACATTGGATATATGGGGTGTTAGGTGTTTGGGAGCCAAAGACACAATCCTATCAAAATTACTTAGCAGAAAACATAAATATTTCCAGTGATAAAATTTTTTTGTTCAATTAAAAGAAGGTATCGTATGGGATGATGGCACACCATTTACGACAAAAGATATTGATGCGGATTTCATTTTAGAGGGTGGTGTAGTAGGAAACCCTAATATATGGAAAGGTTTAGAAGAAATTAAAATTATTGATGATTACAATATGGAATTCATATTAAATGATTCTTCAAGTGAATTAACGGTTTACTATATTTTGCAAGCAAAGATCGAAGTTGCAGCACATATATACCAGGAATGGTATGCCGCATCTGAATCTGTTTTAGCAAAACGAAAAGAAGACTGGTCAGCAGATATGAGTGAAGACACAGAGTATGTTGAGCTATCTGACGCTGTCAAAGCATATAAACCAGAAATGCCACTTGGCTATGGTCCATTTAAATTAGATCGTGTCACAGCAGATGAGATGGTTTTAGTAAAAGTTGAAAATTACCCAGGTGTTGAAACAATCCAGTTTAATGAAATTAACATCAAAAGAAGAACGGGCAATGAATCTCAAACGGCATTATTACAAGGTGGTCAAATTGATTTTACTGAGACAGCTTTATCACCAGACCTAGTAGAAGCAATTAAAGCTCAAAATAAGGGCATGACAGTAACAACCGCACCTTATTTTGCAACCATTTCAGTTGTATTTAATCAAGGTACAGGTTTAGGAGATACATTATTACCAACGGCTGATTTAAAAGTAAGACAAGCTGTGTCCTATATTTTAGAACGTGATAAAATCAGAGAACTTGCTTTTTACTATGGTTATACTGTTGATGGCATGAATGGAATGATTCCTGCAATGAGTGAAAAAATGGGTTGACATATCAGAATTTGAAACATATGCTAATGATCTTAAAAAAGCAGAGGCATTATTAACAGAATCAGGGTACTCAAAAGTTAATGGTGTTTGGCAAAAAGATGGGAAAAATTTAGAGATTAATATTTCTTCACGAGCAGGCTATACAGATTTTAATATTGCAGGTGAAGAAATTTCGAGACAATTAAGTGATTTTGGAATCCTGTCAGCACCTATTGTCATTCCAAGTGAAACATTCGCATCAAGTATTACATCTGGAGATTATGATTTAGTTTTAGAATTTGGTGCCTACTTCTCAAGAGTATCTCCATGGCAAGTATACCAACGTTTTTTATGAAACAGACGGGTATTTACATAAAATTGGTTTTGGACCAACGGAAGGCATTAACAGTGCTGGAGAAACGATTATATTTGATGACATGTTAAGTGAATTTGCAAATAAATTAACAAATGAATCACGTAGAAAAGAAATTATCGAAGATTTTGCTTATATTACGAACAAAACATTACCTTCAATTGATATTGCAGAAAAAACGGGGTTATATTTCATGAATGATCGAGGCGTTGCAGCATGGCCAACAGGGGATGTTTTGGAAAAAGGTTTAACATCTGAATTAGGCTCATATCGCGTATTGTGGATGCTTAATGGAGACTTAAAAGCAAAATAGCCTTTTTGTAATAAAGCTATCTAGTCATGTTGTCATAAAAGTTATCTTTTACACCCATTATGATGTGAAAGATAACTTTTAAAAAAGGAAAGGAATTTTGAAATGATAAGAAAAAAAATAGCATTATCACTATTAACTGTGTTATTAGCATCCATGTTTACCTATTTTCTTATTCGAATGATTCCAGGAGATGTTGTTTCTGCAAGAGCATTTGAAATCTCAACAGCAGAACAAATACCATATGACCAAGCTTATATAAGAGCAGAACAATTATATGGTAGAACAGCAGAAGAAAATATTGTTGTCGGCTATGGAAAATACCTAGTTTCTATATTAAAAGGTGATTTTGGGGAATCGATTGTTTATCGAATTCCAGTTATGCAGATTATAGTAAAAGCTGTCCCATGGACTATTTTTTATTAGTTCCATAGCAATTGCAGTGAGTTTTGTAATTGGTACAAAACTAGGTTTATATGGAGCTCATCACCGCGAAAAAAAAATAGTCAATGGATTTATTTCTGCATATGCATCCATTACAGATGCCACACCAGATTTTATAACAGCAATTGTGCTAGTTATGATATTTGCAATTGGACTTGGTTGGTTTCCTATTCGTGGCGCCTACGACAGTGCAATTAATCCAGGTTTTACAGTTGCGTTTATTTCAAGTATATTTTATTATGCATTTTTACCTATTTTAAGTTTTGTTATTGAGAATTTAGGTGGATGGGCTTTATTAATGCGTTCAACAACAACAGCAGTTTTAGGTGATGAATACATAACGGTTGCTAAAGCAAAAGGATTAAAAGAAAAAACAATATTAAGTAAGTATATTAGACCAAATGCAATCTTAATACCCATTTCGATGCTTGCTTTAAGATTTGGGGCAATGATTGGTGGTTCTGCATTAATAGAAAATGTATTTGCATACCCAGGTATTGGATTATTTATTGGTAAATCCATAGCAGATAGGGATTATACATTAATTCAAGGATTATTTTTGATGACAACAATAGCCATGGTGATTGCCACATTAATATCGGATGTTCTTTATTATAAATTAGACCCAAGAGTGAGGGATTAATATGAAATATTTTATAACATTATTAAAGAGAAATAGACAACTTCAAATAGGTGTTATTATTTGTGGGTTTTACTTTTTAATGGCAACGGTTTTAATTCTAATTATTCCACCAGAACTTGAAAGTGTTTATGCAAATCGATACTTGCCACCTTCTTTTGATCATATAATGGGAACTGATTTTGCAGGACGTGATACATTTGCAATGATTGTTCATGGCTCAAAAGATGTTTTGTTAATCGGGTTGTTTTCCGCCATGTTTTCGGTTATGATTGGTGTATTAATTGGTTCTGTTTCTGGGTTTATTGGTGGGAAAGTGGATGCTGTTTTAATGAGAATAACAGATGTTGTTCTAACGATTCCGCAATTTCCAATTATGATGATCATGGCAGCATTATTTAATGTGACCAACCCTGTAGCAATAGGAGCAATTCTTGCTATGTGGTCTTGGGCATTTTTAGCGAGGACAACACGTGCACAGATTCTATCTTTAAAAAGCAGAGAATTTATAACCGCTTCAAAAAATGCTTAATTTGCCATCATTTACAATTGTTGTTAAAGAACTCATTCCTAATATGTATAGCTATATTTCTATTAACTTTATTAGAAATTTCCGTTCTGCAATCACTGCAAGTGTTGGATTGATTTTCTTAGGCTAATGCCATATTCACAAACTAATTGGGGTATGATGTTGGATTTAGCTTTTCAAAAAACAGGAGCTATTTATATTCCTGCTGCAAGATGGTATGTTATATCACCAATGATTGCAATTGTAACATTTCAATATGGCATGTTATGTTTAGCTCAAGGATTAGAAGAATATTTCAATCCAAGATTAAGAGATCGTTAGGAGTGTTATAGGATGAGCGTGAATAAAGGAATTGAATTGAAAAATTTAACCATAAAATATCGTGTCGGTGAAGAGAAACACAAGGCAGTAGATAATGTATCACTGACACTAAGGCCAGGTAAAATCGTTGGTTTAATTGGAGAATCTGGATGTGGGAAATCAACCATAATGAATGCAATTTTAGACACCCTACCCAATAATGGATTTGTGAGTGATGGGAAAATTATATACAATGGCACGGATTTGCTAAAAATGAATGCTGAACAGCGACGTCAAGTGAAGTGGACAGAAATTGCTTGTGCATTTCAATATGCTCAAAGTTCAATGAACCCAGTTGCAAAAGTGATTGATCAATTTTTAGATGTTTTTGAAGATCATGGAATCCATAAATCAAAAGAAGAAAAAAATGGCACTAGTCCAAGAAAAAAAAGTTGAAATGTGTGGGCTTGATTGGAAACGTGTGGTTGAATCATATCCTCATGAGTTATCGGGCGGCATGAGACAACGTGTCGTTATTGCAAACAGTTTAATCCTAGATCCCAATATTTTGTTATTGGATGAACCAACAACAGCACTTGATATTATTACACAAGCATTTATTGTTGAAGCACTTAGACATGTACATAAGCAATTGAATGTAACAATGCTCTTGATAAGTCATGATATTGGAAATATCGCAAAGCTTGCAGAAGATGTCATTGTCATGTATGCAGGAAATGTTGTTGAGAGCGGTATGGTTGAGGATATTTTTTACCGATCTAAACATCCCTATACCCGAGGTTTAATTAATTCAACACCATCATTAACAGAGGATTTATCAAAGAAAAAAATCTATTCCTGGGGAACCACCGAATTTATTGAATATGCCATCAGGATGTCGGTTTAATCCAAGGTGTCAATATGCTACGGATCAATGTAGAGAATCAAAGCCCCCTTTAGTCTCAGTGGGATTGGGTCATAAAAGTGCTTGCTTCTATATTGATAAAATAGGAGGATTCGATCATGTCTAAAATATTAGAATTCAAAAACGTTAAAATTTCTTTTTTCAAAAGGTGTTTTTAAAAAAGAAAACGTTGAAATTGTTCCCGATATTTCTTTCGCTCTTAATAAAGGTGATATACTGGCAATAGTAGGTGAATCAGGTTGTGGAAAATCAACCGTTGCTAAATGTGCATCGGGCGTTGTAGAACCAGCATCAGGAACAGTTCTTGTTGATAACCATGATTTTTATAATATGAGCAAAAAGGAAATGGATATGTATCGGCCATATGTTCAAATGGTCCAGCAAAATGCGTATGGGGCATTGAATCCAATGAAAACAGTGTACCAAACACTTGAAGTCCCTCTTAAACATTATGGTGTAAAAAGACGTGACGTGAAAGAAGAAATAATCAAATTGCTTACACGGTTGGATATTAAACCAGCGGAATATTATCTTGATAAATACCCGCATAACTTAAGTGGAGGACAACGTCAACGACTATGCATTGCCCGGGCATTAATTCCAAATCCTAAACTCATTATTGCTGATGAGCCAGTGTCAATGATTGATGTGTCATTAAGATTATCCATGTTAGATATTTTTATTGGTTTAAATAAAGAAAAGAATATTTCATTTGTTTATATTACCCATGATCTACCAACCGTTAAGTATTTAGGTGAATCTGGGCGTATTATCGTTATGTATTTAGGAGAAATAGTAGAGGAATGTTCAACAAAAGAAGCATTTGATAACCCATTACATCCTTATTTAAAAGCGCTAATTGATGCGGTACCAGCACCTGATCCAATCACTGCAAAGTCCATGGGGTTACCTAATATAAAAGATTCAGAAGCACCAAACATTACGAAAAAGCCAAGTGGATGTTGCTTCCATCCACGATGTCCCATTGCCGATGACTCGTGTACCAAAAGAAAACCAAAACGACGAGAAGTTTTACAGAATCATTATGTAAGCTGCCATAAAGTAGAGGTGTAGTGATGAAAGCTTTTCAAACAATGCTACGTTGTGTTTTGATATTAACGATTATATTGTTAATGGTTTCGCCATTCTTAGCCTTTGGAAGTGCTGAAAGTGTTATAACCATTATTACTTTAATCGTTAACATAATCATGATAATTGTTCTAACGAAGACAATTAGAAAAGAAAAAAAATATAAAGAAGAAGGCGATATGATGAGTGATATAACGACTAAAAAAGATATAAAAGGTGAAATAACTGCCTATATTTTAGACTATATCAAAAAGAATAAACTACAACCAGGTGAAAAAAAATTACCCTCACAAGCAGAACTTGTCAAACAGTTAAAAGTAAGTCGAACAGCGGTTAGAGAAACGGTTATAGAGTTGGAAGGAAAAGACATCATTCACGTTATAAATGGTAAAGGAATGTATGTCAAAGACCCTTCTGAAAATCATTTGCTATCTGGACTAGAATTAGAAAGAAAAAAAAGAAAATTTGATTGATGTACTTGAGGTGCGTTGGGCATTAGAAATTGAAATCATTAAAAAATGTCATTAAAAATGCGACAGATGAAGAACTAGCATCCATTAATAGGATTGTTACAGAACTAATGGATAAATACAATCATGATGAATTACAGAATAAAATTGATAAGCAATTCCATTATGCTATATATGATATATGTCATAATAAAATTTTAAAGGAATTAATTGTGTCATTAGGGTATCTTACAGATGAATTATGGGATTTCCCATTAGGATTAGATCATCCATTTACAGCAACTATACCATGTCATGAAAAAAAATGTATAAGGCACTTGTAAAACGCGATTTTAGATTAGCTAAGCATTATAATGATTCAATATTTATACAAATGATCGAAGAAATTAATGAACTTCATCGAAAGGATTAACTATGATAAATGAAATTCTGAGAATAAAAAAAGAAAATGCATTAGATTTAGAAAAGCTTATTATTCCTAAAAAAAATAAAAAATCACGGATTATAAGATTTATGATGATAAAAGAAGTGAAGGTCTTTTTTTACCAACAGATAATTGGCATAATTTTAATACAGGTGAAAATTGGCGATGTAAAGAAAAACATCGCTGGTTTAGAACCACAATCGAGATACCAAATGAGTATGATGGAGGTCATGTTGAATTTCAAATTACGACTGGAAGAGAGGGGCAGTGGGATGCCTGTAATCCACAATTTCTCTTTTACTTGGATAAACAATTGATTCAAGGTTGTGATGTTAATCACCGATCAGTTCTTATATCAAAAAAGGCAATCGCACATCAGGTTTATGATATTGCATTTTTAGCATACGGAGGAACTGCTGGTAGCGATTTAATGATTAAAACATCACTAAATCTAGTTGATAAAGTGACTGAAAAACTATGGTATGATATCACAGTCCCATTAAATGCTGCAGAAATTCTTATGAAAAATGATGAAAACAATGCCCGTAAAATTATTGGAAAATTAGGACCTACAATTAATCGATTAGATTTAAGAAGTCCTTATAGTCAATCATATTATAAATCTGTTAACACGTGTATTTCTATACTAAAAGAAAAATTCTATACAGAGGTATTGGATGAACCAGTTGTAAGTGCGATTGGAAACACGCACATTGATATTGCATGGCTATGGACGGTTGAACAAACGAGAGAAAAAAAGTGTTGAGAAGCTTTTCAACAGTCATTGAATTAATGAACCTTTATCCAGATTATAAATTCATAGGGAGTCAACCCATATTATATCAATTTGTAAAAGAGCAGGATTCGGTCTTATATGAAAAAATAAAAGAAAAAATAAAAGATGGCCGCTGGGAAGTAGATGGAGCTATGTGGTTAGAAGCTGATTGTAACCTGCCATCTGGAGAATCTTTTGTGCGTCAAATATTAAAAGGTGAACAATTTTTTTTGGAAAAGAATTTGGAATAAGAAGTAAGACATTATGGTTACCTGATGTCTTTGGTTATAGTGCAGCTTTACCACAAATTTTAAAACAATTTGATATTCCTTATTTTGTCACCACTAAGATTGCTTGGAATCAATACAACCAATTACCAAATGATACATTTAAGTGGCGTGGTTTAGATGGATCAGAAGTCTTTGCATTTATGCCAACAACAACCAATTATGACAAGAATTTTGGTGATAGTATTAGTTTTACAGACACAAATAATACAACCACCTATACAGGTATTATCGGTCCAAATATGCTTCGTGGAACCTATGAACGATTTCAAAATAAAGACTTAACGGACAATACATTGATGCTGTACGGTTATGGCGATGGCGGCGGTGGACCCACTAAGGATATGCTGGAAAAAGAATCGCGTTTAAAATTTGGATTACCTGGTATACCAAGAATTGATTTAGAGTTCAATAGTGACTACTTAAAACGCACATATGAAAAAATTAATCATTTACAAGGAATGCCAACGTGGGATGGTGAACTATATTTTGAATACCATCGTGGAGTATTAACATCAAATGGTTCAATTAAAAAATGGAACAGAATATGCGAAGGATTAGTCAATGATTTAGAAATAATGAATGCACTAAATTATTTGTATTTTAATAAACCATTTGAAAAAGAAGTGATTGATAAATCTTGGGATACCATTTTATTAAATCAATTTCATGATATTATACCAGGAACATCAATCCAAGAAGTGTATGATGTTGCAGAAGAAGAATATGCAACTATTTATGAATTAGGTGTATCTCAGCTTGAAAAAGAATTATTATTTTTTGCAAATCATATTAACGTTGAAAATGACTCGGTTTTTGTTATGAATACCTTACCATTTGCTCGAAAAGATATTGTTGAAGTCGAAGTTGATTCAAGTGAATATACCCATGTTTTAGATGGTACAACATTAATTGACGTTCAGTATATGAGTGAAAATAAAATTAATTTTATTGCATCTAACATTGAATCTTTTGGTTATAAAGTCTTTAAATTAGTGAAGCAAGAACAAAAAAAGGTGGAACAAACGGAACAATTAACATTTGATAATGACTTTTTTAGTATTGGGTTCAATACCAATGGAGAAATTGTATCTTTAGTTGAAAAATTAACATCTATTGAGTTGATTAATCCTCTAAAACCAGCAAATCTGTTAATGTCATATGAAGATAGACCAGCCAATTGGGACAATTGGGATGTTGATTTATTCTATCAAAAAAAAGCAATATCCAGCTGATGCGATTACCTGTCTGAAAGTGGTTGAAAATGGACCTGTTCGTATGGTTCTTGAAGTGACTCATACATTTGTTAAGTCAACGATTAATCAACAAATTATTTTGTACCATGATTTACCGCGAATTGATTTCAAACACGAAGTTGATTGGCAAGAAAATAATTTGTTATTGAGAGTACTTTTCCCAACGGCACTCTACCAAACAAAGGCAACATTTGACATTCAGTTTGGAAGCGTTGAACGTGAAACAACAAATAATCATTCATGGGATGTCGCTAAATTTGAAACATGTGCCCATAAATGGTTGATATTTCCAATAACAGTGTTGGATTAAGTGTTTTAAATGACTGCAAATATGGTCATTCTGTAAAAGAAAATATGATTGGAATGTCGTTAATTAAAAGCGGCACTTACCCCAATGAAAATGCGGATATTGGTCATCATAGTTATACATATTCTATATACCTCATCAATCACGATGGGTTGAATCTGAAACCATAGAACAAGCAAATAATATTAATTCATCCTTAAAAGCAATGCAGATTCATGAGAATAGTGGTCATGGTTTCCAAGAGAATTTTATTAAGGTATGTTCAGGGAGCTGCTTTATTGATACGTTAAAAAGAGCAGAGGACCTTGATGATATCATCATTAGAGTTTATGAGAATAAAAATAAGTATGGTAACGTAGTATTACAATTACCAAAGAGCATTTCTCAGGTAGTGGAAGTGAATTTACGTGAGGAAGATCAAGAAAAAATTGACATGATAAATCATACGATTGCGTTTACCTTGAAACCATTTGAAATAAAATCTTTTAGAATGGGTTTAAAAAAAATAAAGTTTTTTCTTGACAAATACAATGCAGGATGATATCATATTAAAAAGTTGATATGGTAAAGACTGTGAAGAGGAATAGTAAGTATTTGGATAATGTCAGAGAGCTGCTGGTTGGTGAAAAGTAGCATTAGAAAAATACCGAACTCGCCTTGGAGTTGCTCGCTGAAATTAAGTAGGAGGAGACGGATTCCAACCGTTAGATTGGCAGGATATCGGTGACTAACCCGTATCTATGTAGTGTAAAGAGTGGTTTTACGAGAACATATAACCTTTCGTCTCTTTTGACGAAGGTTTTTTTTGTGTTTAAAAAAGAAGTATCCATGTAAGGATATGACGTAAAGCGATTGTTTACAGTATGATTTTATGTGTTATGATACCTAATCCAGTGAGTGTATTTCTATATAGAAATAAATAAGAGTGGTACCGCGGACCTTCGTCTCTTCCTTTGAAGAGATAAGGTCTTTTTTGCGTTTATGAATTTAGTTTGCAATTAAACAAGGAATGACTGAGATATGACATCGTTACACTTTCGCAAGTTAACTAAATGACACTTCAATGAAATGATATTATAAATTATAGGAGGTTTATTATGATGAATGTTACTAAGTATAAGAGATTTGAGCCTGTAAAATTGGATGACAGAAAATGGCCATCCAAAACAATTGATAAAGCACCAACGTGGTGTAGTGTGGATCTAAGAGATGGGAATCAATCTTTACCCGTACCTATGAGTGTTGAAAAGAAGACGAAGATGTTTTATTTGTTAAAAAAGTATGGGATTCAAAGAGATTGAAGTGGGTTTTCCATCTGCTTCACAAGCGGAATTTGATTTCACACGAAAGCTGATAGAAGAAAAGATGTTGGATGATGATATGGCCATTCAAGTGCTTACCCAAGCCAGAGATGAGCTTATCAAGAAAACATTTGAAGCTATAGATGGGTGTAAACGAGCTATTGTCCACGTCTATAATTCAACATCAACACTACAACGAAAAGTTGTATTTAAGAAGGATAAACAATCCATTATTGATATTGCAGTACAAGGTGTAAGAAAGGTAAGAGAGTTAGCCAAAACAAGCAATGTAGAAGAGATTACATTAGAATATTCACCAGAGAGTTTCACAGGCACTGAGCTTGACTTTGCTCTTGAAATATGTGAAGCCGTCATTAAGGAATGGGAACCATCAAAAGACAATAAAATCATTCTTAACTTACCAGCAACAGTAGAGATGTCCATGCCGAATATCTATGCAGACCAAATTGAATGGTTCTGTCGCAACATTAGTTGTAGAGAGCATGTCATTATTAGTCTACATACACATAATGATCGTGGTACGGGTGTGGCAGCTACAGAACTGGGAATACTTGCAGGAGCAGACCGTGTAGAAGGTACGTTATTTGGAAATGGTGAGAGAACGGGTAACTTAGATATCTTAACAGCAGCCATGAATATGTATTCACAAGGTATTGATCCAGAGCTTAATTTTGAAGGTATTAATAACATTATTAATATCTATGAAGAATGTACCATGTTAAAAGTCCCTGAACGTCATCCATATGCAGGAGAACTCGTCTACACAGCTTTCTCAGGGTCACATCAAGATGCTATTAAAAAAGGTTTAGATGTATATCAAAAGGAAGAAAATGAGGAATGGGAAGTGCCTTACTTACCAATTGACCCAGCAGATATTGGTCGAGAATATGAAGCCATTATACGTATTAATAGCCAATCAGGTAAAGGTGGGGTAGCTTATATATTACAAGCTGATTATGGTTATCGTTTACCTAAGAAAATGCATCCAGAAGTAGGTAAACTCGTTCAAAATGTGACAGATCAAACAGGAAAAGAGTTAAGTAGTAGTGAAATATACGATATTTTCGCCAATGCTTATTTTGAACAAGAAAAAATACTTGCATTGAATAGTTTTGAGAGTAAATTAGAAGATCATAATACCACCCATAAAGGTGTTAAAGTAACAGTAGAAGCTGAAGTTGTATTTCGTGGTGAAACTAAGCACATAAATGGCACAGGCAATGGACCTATTGCTGCTTTTGTTAATGGTATACGTGAACTTGATATTGAACCATTCAAATTAGTAGAATATGAAGAGCATAGTCTTAATGGTGGTGCAGATGCTGAAGCAGTGGCTTATATTGGGTTAATTAACGAAAATAGAGTCATCAAATATGGTGTAGGTAAAGACTGTAATATTAATTTGGCATCTATCAGAGCACTTATTAGTGCAATTAATCGTCATATGCTTGTTTAGCAATATACGATAGGGCTATATAAGCTGTTTTAAAAAGCTGTAGTGTATTCCATTAGTGGATAGTAAGTAGGATTTCTCACCATATACAATGAGAAATCCCCTTAGCATGTTAATTAATTATATGGCCATCTTCATCATAATAGATTGTATATAAGACAGGTATGGGGCGCTTCACAAGCCCAGTTGTCGTAAAGGTTTTCCATTCTTTTACGGGACGCTTCCAAGTAGAACCATCTGAACTAATAACACCTTGATTCATAAGGTCTATTTCTTCCTCCCAATCAATAATGAATGATTCGCCATTTTCTAAATACCATTTATATTCCACAATAAGCTTATGTAGATGTTGGGTGCTTGTACAATTATAACTATTTGTGGTTGGACAGTATACTCTTTCGCGATAGAATTCTTTTTTTTGTTACGTTTACAGGTTTGATCACATCAACTTGTTTACGAATATCAACTACGGATTCATAGGTATTATATTGAAAACCTACACCCATTTCTGCCTTAGTGCAATTAGTTGGTGCACTAGCGATAGGAAAACCGTACTGGTAGCCTTTGCTGTGAGTTCGAGTAATGGTACGACCAGTTTGATGGGTTGCAGCTACAGAATGGCTAAGGGTAACGTTGCTACTTACTTTGACCAGAGCGCCACCGGATATGCCCATACTGACAGCCATTGAGTTGGTGATGGTTACAGAATCAACAACGGAATCTGATATAGATATAGACTCATTTAATGTACCTGTAAAATTGGAGTTGCGATACACAATACCAAAAGCTCTTGTATTACGTATAGGGTCTGAATCAGCAGGACCATGAATATGTTTGATATGTCGAGTTCGTATGTAGTATTGACCAATTTCAGGATCGTAATAGGATGTATAAGGAGCATCAGGACCCCAGATGTATGTAGAGACGGATTTAGCTAATTCAAGTGAATCTACCATGGGTTCTATTTTTGAGTAATCAGTCATGGAATCTGATGCAAGAATAGGTAAGCTTGTAGTCATTATAAGTGTTAAGGCAAGTAATAGTGATAATAACTTTTTCATATACTACCTCCTTGATAATATTCGATGTTCAATTTGACAAGTTGTCTAAAAATAACATCATAAATATTATATCATACAAAATAGTAAAATCAATCAGAAAAATAAAATATAACTGAAAAATAGTAATATATTTGAATACAAAATATCCATAAAGAGCATGTGATATGAATGCATATAACACGTAGTTTTAAAAATCACATATGGTCTTGACAAGATTAGGAAAATCCGATATACTTTGATTATCAAACTATTGGTAAATCAAATATAAGTATATATATAGGAGGAATTAACTTGAATATACCACGACTTAAAATTGGTGATCTAGATATAAAACTACCCATTATTCAGGGTGGAATGGGAATAGGGGTATCAAAATCTAGTCTAGCATCAGCAGTAGCAAACGAAGGTGGTGTAGGTGTTATATCAGGTGTACAGATAGGCTATATGGAGCCTGATTTTTCAACCAATACATTAGAAGCTAATATACGTGCTCTTAGTAAAGAGATCAGAAAAGCCAGAGAAAAAAGTCCAAAGGGCATCTTAGGGGTTAACCTTATGGTAGCCATGAGAAATTATAAGGCGTTTGTAAAGACGGCCATTAAAGAAAAAATTGATATTATTATATCAGGAGCAGGGCTACCACTAGAGTTACCTAAACTCGTAAAAGATAGTGAAACGAAAATCGTACCTATTGTGTCTTCAAAAAAAAGCAGCAAGAATTATCCTCAAGCAATGGGAGAAAGTGAATCGACTACCAGACGCTATTATTGTAGAAGGAGCAAAAGCTGGCGGTCATCTTGGATTTAAGGCAAAAGAATTAATGAGCAAGACGTATCAGAGTTTAGAGGATATTGTAAAAGAAGTTATTGAAACAGTTAAACCTTATGAAGAGACTTATAATAGAGAAATACCCGTAATAGCAGCTGGTGGTATACTAGAAGGTGCAGATATAGGAAAAATGCTTAATATTGGTGCTGGCGGCGTGCAGATGGGTTCAAGATTTGTAGCAACAGATGAATGTGATGCGAATGATGAATTCAAAAAAAGCTTATATCGATGCAACGAAAGATGATATATGTTTACTAAAAAAGCCCCGTTGGTCTACCAGGACGTGCTATTAAAAATTCATTCATTGAAAGAACGAATCAAGGAAGAATTCCTATTAAGAAGTGCACCAATTGTTTACTTAGTTGTAATCCAGCAGATACACCTTATTGTATATCGGATGCTCTTATTAATTCGGTAAAAGGTGAAGATGGATTAGTATTTTCTGGTGAACGTGCCAGTGAAATAAACGAAATCATAACAGTAAAAAAAACTCTTTGCTGAACTGGTTAAAGATATTCAAAATTATTAAAGAAAATATAACGTAAATAAGCCAATGATATCGATCATTGGGCTTATTATTTAGCATAATCTTTTAGTTATATTTTGAAACGACTAACAATACCAGATAACTCTTGTACAAGGTTATGTACAGTTTGAATTTCACTGCTGATTTGCTGTGTTTGACTAGCTTGGTTCTCTGAACCAGCAGCTACTTCTTCAGTAGATGCTGCGTTGGCTTGTGCTAATGAAAGGATAGCAGCAATCTGATGTAATACCTCGTCTTTATATTGCATGAGTTGATTACTATTGAGTTTGATACCGTCTACATAGGCTTGAGACATGGTAATCGATGAATTAATGTCATCAAACTTTTTTCTTAGTATCGGTTAAGAGCTCCATCTGAGCTTTAACGGCTTCACGAACCATTTTTGTTTCATTATAGGCTGTATTGGATTTTTCTTGTAAGCTCTTGACAATGTTGTCTATCTGTGCAGTAGATGCAGCAGATTGCTCTGCAAGATTTCTAATTTCCTCAGAAACTACGGCAAATCCTTTGCCATGTTCACCAGCTCGTGCTGCCTCAATAGCTGCATTTAGAGCGAGTAAATTGGTTTGCTCTGCAATGGATGTAATAAGTGTTGTTGCTTGACTAATTTGTTCAGCTTTTTCATTGGTTTCTCGTACAATTTCATAGACACTTTTCGTTGATTGTGCACTTTCTGTACTCTTTTGCAATAAGGCATCCAGGGATTGATCTCCGTGTTGTACCGAGCTATTAATCTCTTGGAAAGAACCTAATAAAGCAGTAATAATATCTAAGTCTTCATCAATGATTTTACCTAACACATCAATTGAATTCTGACCATTTTCTACATTTTCAACTTGTGAAGTTGAACTCTCTGCAATATGTTCAATAGCTGCTGACATTTGTTCCATACCATGTTGAATGGATTTTGACGAATCGCTAATGACATTTGATGAATCAGACAATTGATCCGTATTATTTTTGATCTGTTTAATAATATCTGCTAAATTATTTCGTAAATTAGAAAACGATCGTAATAAACTCCCACTTTCATCTTGACGGTTAAGGACTTTTTGATCCATTGAAAAAAAACTCAAATCGCCATCAGAAACAGCAGTAGCATGATTGCTAATTTTACTGAGTGAAGGCGCTAATTTGATTGTAAGTCGATAGAGCACAAATAGAGTTAATAATAGATTAATAGATGCAGCTACTAAGAATAAATAGCCAATCATTGATAAGTTGTCCAGTAACGTTGTTGAATCAGTATCCGTGCTTAATGTTAGTATCAATATTGCAAATCCAATACCTGCAATTGACAATACGCCACTAAGTGTTAAAGAAATAGTTAGAAGCTTCCCCTTTATTTTTTTTCAAAACATTTTCACCTCGGTTTATTTTCTTTTTTATTTTCTTTTGTGCTCTTATATTATAACATAAGTTTTAGCCAAATCCTATAATTATTGCCAAATTATGACAATATACCTAGATATTCTGAAGTGAATAATTACTATAAAGCATGCAATTATATGGAGTCTATAAACAACGTTCTTGATTAAATTATCTTATAGCAAACTTAACCCAAATACATCCCCATAGGGTGAAATTTACTTTGCATTCTGTATGATAAGAACAATTCAGTACTTTAGTACTTGCAAAATGAAATAAAATATGTTAAAATGCTAAAATATATGATAAGTCGATGATTTGGATAAGTAACAAGCATTCCCTTATGCTAGCGAGTTAGGAAACGGTGGAAGCCTGATGATAATATGTTTGTGAAAACGCACCAATGAGCATTCTTTTGAACAGTGTAGTAGAAAGAACGTATACCTGCGATAAAGGTCGTTGAGAGGATATGATGGTAGTAGATCTATTGATGCCATTATGTCAATAAGAGTGGTACCGCGGTAACCCCGTCTCTTTTAATTATAAAGAGATGGGGTTTTTTAGGTTGAACTAAATAATGTAAGGAGGAAAAGGATATGAAAAAAATATGCAAAATTAATTGAGGAGTGCTTACAAAATCGATATGAAAATGAGACGTTTCACTTTACAAGACCTCCATCAATTACCCTAGGTGACTTATCATTACCATGTTTTGCTTTAGCTAAAAAGTTAAATAAAAGTCCCATGATTATAGCTAATGAGTTAAAAGAAGTCTTTGAAACATTCCCTTATATTACTCAAGTCGTTGCTAAAGGTGGGTATGTGAATTTTTACTTTGACCGTAGTCAAGTGATTGAAGATATTCTACTAGAAGTGGCTCTTAAGAAAGATGGCTATGGCTCTAATCTATCTGGCGTAGGGAAAACAGCTCTTATTGAACATACCAGTATTAACCCAAATGCTTCACCACATGTTGGTCGTGCTAGAAATGCTCTTATTGGCGATGTCCTTGTTCGGTTAATGACCTTTGAAGGATATGATGTAGATACACATTATTTTGTGAATGATGTGGGTAAGCAGATTGCTATGTTGGTATATGCAACAAGGGATCTAGAAGAAATAACATTTAAAGAGTTGTTGCAACTCTATGTGAATATTAATGAAGAAATTAAGCATGATCCACAGATAGAAAATGCCATATTTGCCCTCTTATATGCTTTTGAAAACGGTGATAAAAGTGTAAGGGAAGCTTTTAAGAATATAGTGGATATATGTATTAAGGGTCAGGTAGCACTATTTAATGACTTGGGAATAAACTACGATACTTTCCAATATGAGTCTGATTATATCTTTAATGACACATTAAATGAGATTTTAGACCAATTAAAGGATGCTGGCAAGCTAGAAGAAGATGAGCAGAATCGTTTAGTTCTTAATCAAGAGGAATATAATCTGCCTATTAAAGCACCTTATTTGGTGTTATCTAGAAAAGATAAGACATCCTTATATCCTCTAAGAGATATTGCCTATTCTGTAGATAAGGCGAAGGCTAACCGTGATGTGAACATGGTCATTTTAGGTGAAGACCAGAAATTGTATCATCAACAAGTGAGTGCAGCTTTAGATATATTAGGGTACAAAGCGCCAACCTCTGTACATTATTCTTTTGTATTATTGACAGATGGAAAGATGGCAACCCGTGAAGGAAAAGTTGTCTTATTAGAAGATTTCATGGCTGGTGCAGTAGAAAAAGCCCTGGAATACATGAAAGATAATGGAAGGGAAACGGACGTTACAAGAGCAAAGACAATTGCATACGGTGCGGTAAAATATGCGATGCTAAAGACTGCAAATAATAAAAATGTGATATTTGATTTGGAAAAAGCATTAAGCTTTGAAGGGAATACAGGACCTTATTTACAATATAGTATAGCACGTATCCATTCTATTCTAGATAAATGTGATTTTGCAAAAGATATAGATATTGATTATAGTCTGCTAGATGACGATGTGACCTATGAACTGGTATTGGAAATGGAGCGCTTCCATGAAGTAGTAGAAAAAAGCACTTAGCGATACAAGTCCTCATATTATTGCTAATTATGTTTATGGTTTAACCAAGCTATTTTCTGCTTTCTATCATCAATTTTCTATTATTCATGCTGAAAGTGAAGCAACGAAGAATGCTCGTTTAGCTCTTATTAAAGCTGTTAAGCAGGTTAGCATCAATGCTTTACATTTACTAGGTATAGATTATGTGGAGTACATGTAAATTGTTATGGTATTTCTTAATAAGGGATTATAGGCTATATAAAATCATGGAAAGGTTTAAAAGAGATATTATTAGAATTATTTAGCACACTCAGTCTTGTTATCATATAGTATTATTAGAACAACAAAAAAGGAGCAATTCTGATGGAGAGTTATCAATACAACATGAACAAGAAAAATGACAAAAAGATGTACAGTATGATGCCTATGAAAGATTATGATATGTATATGAAGAAGAATATGGACAGGGAAGAAGACATGGAAGATATGGAGGAAATGGATACTGCCATGATGAGTATGAATGCCATGATGAGCATGAATGCCATGATGAGTATGAATGCCATGATGAGTATGAACGCTATGCAAAGCATGAACGCTATGCAAAGCATGAATGCTATGGCAAGTATGAATGCTATGATGAGTATGAATGCCATGATGAGCATGAATGCCATGATGAGTATGAATGCAATGCAAAATATGAATCCTATGGCAATGAATAATATGAATCCTATGATGGGTAGTATGTATATGGATGAAATGGATATGGACGACGATATGTAAGGCGCTATCAGCGCCTTTCAATTTTGGAAAACGGAAATATTTAAAGCCAAGAACACTACGTATTATCATATACGTTGCAATTCTTGGCTGTTTTTTTTGCCGACAATATAACCTATACCATTGCTAATTAATTATTTACCTTTAGCTGATAAGAGTAAAAAAAAATGTTATCATGATGATATGTGATTTGCTTACTTAACATGAATAGTCGATGTATCATGTGCCAGATAGATTGATTTAAGCTTTACTATCAATTCTCGATTACCTGGGTAAAGACAAGTGTCTTTAAGCCCACATTTGTCACAATTAAAACACTGAAGGCAAGGTAAATTACTAAATAGATTTGTGGTATCTTGAAATTCATCAATGACTCTTTGAACAATTTTAATGGGGTAGAAGGCACTAAGTAACATGAATAGGTCAAGTTTATGCACTTCCTTAGCTCGTAGCTCAAGATAACTACTAACACACTTATAATAAGAAAGGATTGGACCTTGTTGATTAGATTGTTTTGTGTAGTCAAGGAATGTATTAAAAGTCTTAAAAGCATTATCATAATCACTTATTTTAAGGTGGAGTGCTACAAGAAACAAAGCCATATTGGAATAATACCAAGGTATATTTTGTTTAAGCTGTAGACCTAATAGTGTCGTTACATTAGCCAATGGATGATATGACCGACTGGTTATGAGATAGATTAAATTTCTAATCTCCTCGGATGTTAGGGTTTTTAATTGTCTTATTTGTTTTTTTTATGGTGTTATAGATGGAATAATCTTGTATGGAGCGACAATTATGAAAAGGTTCAACTTCGCTTAAGCCTGGTATAATAATATGGTAGGCTGGAAAATCAAGAAAACTAACATCTCTAACAAGAATGATATAACCTAATCCTTCTATAAATTGAATCAATTGTTCCAATAGTTCATCGTTAGACTCACCGGAAAAACTATTAAAGCCATCCCATGAGTAAGATGGTGTATTCATAAACATTTCTTTTGGGTAATAGCCAGACCCATTAACTAAGATGTTCATTATATTATCATCGTCACTTTTGATAGGTAGGGTGACTTGAAATTCTTTTAGTCCTTTCATTTTATGTATATTCTGCCCCTGTAATAGTTCGGTCAAGGTACGCTCTAAAGATATTTCAAAAATTGGTGAAGCACCAAACTTAATGAAGTATTCACTGGTTTTAAGATCAATAAAAAATAACACATGTGACAGGATAACCTTTTCCTAGAGAACAGTCTTTTACAATAACTTTGTAATTGCCTTTGTTTTCTATAGCACTAATCATGGCAACAATGCTTGGATATTGGTCTAAAAAAAATCTGGAGGTATAGTGGGAGGCGTTAATCGGTCACGTATGATCTTTTGATTAACATAGCGCTCTAGAACTTCACTTATACCTTGTATTAATGCTTCTGAACGGGTGTTTCCTGCACACATGCCGTTAGACATATACATTTTATTGGCCATTTTTATGGGTACGTATGATGGAGTATGATTGGTAATATTAGTATAGGGTATGGTCATGAAATCTGATGGTACATCCTCATATGAAATATGCTTCCATTCATTCAATAAGTCTGTAATCTCCTGTGTATGCATCTTCATATGGTCTAACTGCCAAGCTAACCATTCATTCTTGGACATTAATAGTTCATCAACAGTGAAGGGTTTTTCATCTGGAGCATAATAAAAGTCCCCATGAGAAAAAAACACCTTCATCAAAATCCATAGATAGTCTAAAAGGTGCAAAGTTTTGCAAACGCTCCATTAATTCACCGTATGCGCTAGCTAGAGCATAAGCTTTTGTTGTACCTTTACCATTTGTGCGTACAGAAGAACCATCAACGGATATGGTAACACTATAGAATCCTTCCAGCGTATGAAGCCAATTGGATTCAGTGGTTAATATACCAACTTCTAGTAGTTTGCTGCGTATGTTATGTATGGTCTTATAAGGTGCCAGATCCTTATATTTCTGCTCTTTTATGGATGTAATTTTAATCATTCCTTTCTAACTTTAAGAAATGGTTTATATGCTAAGGTCTTTGTCAATGTTTTCTAAGATCCCCATATTGATTTGATATACTTTTTCTTGGACCTTTTGCATAGCTGACGCGTAATCGCCAATAATTGTGTTACTTGAATTACGTTCGAAAGTATTGACAAGCTTTTTCATTTCGGATTCCAACTGTTGTGGAGGAAGATTACGGTTGTATAGTCTGGATTGCTCTTCTTGGAATGCTTTTACCATGCGTGTCAAACGAGGATCTCTTAAAATCTGGCTTTTAAGGGATTTCGCCTTCGTGTATTCGGGCGTTGCTTGGACTAACTGTACAATTTCTCTTGTTTTTTGTTGGATATTCAATCCTATCACCTCAATTATATTTGTGATTACAATATATTCAATTACAGCATCACATATGAATGTTTCTTGGTATATTGGAAATTATAATACTACTTGTTATATTATTTTTCTATTCTATTTATACTTTAGCCCATTTTTATATGAAGATATTTCAGTATTGAAATGATAAGAAATATTTAATGAATTCTTAAAAAGATGTACGCACTTTAGACCTTTATTCTTATATGTAAGCAGCATCTACTATACGATTAAGAAGTAAGTTGTACATATAGTATCATTGAAGGTAATTTCTTCATATAATATAGTGATACTTGATTATATATACATGAATCGTATGGTTATATTAAACTTGTACAATATAGTAAAAAAAAGTGGGTGGGGTCTATGAGAGATGATTGCATTAATAACGTCCTAGCATTGTTATCATCGCATCTATGGAAAAATTGTAACAACCTTGGCGCAATAAGTTTAACGCAAATTCATAATTTGATTAATATTCTAATTGACGCTAATATACCTTTTCAATTGACAACAAAAGAAGAAACAAAACAGTTTGCTCAATCTGCGACATTAACCATATATATTACACCTACACTTTCAATTCAGAAAACATTCCAATTTGAAGAAGGTTCTATAAACACGTGTTAAAGCGTGATGAAACCCTTCAAGATTAATTGAAAAATTAAAGTGATTATGGTATAATAAGCCAAAGTTTCTATAATGAATAGTAATTCATAATGGTTAAACTGAAGATGAGAAAGGAGTAATTATATGAATACAATTTTATTTGACCTAGATGGTACACTTTTACCACTAGACGAAAAAATATTTGTTGATACTTATTTTGATGCATTGCATAGAGCTTTTGAAGATAAAATGGATAAGAAGACTTTTGTTAACTATATATGGGTAGCGACAGCACATATGCGTGATATAAATGAACAGGGACTGACGAACAAGGATTTATTCATGGACAAGTTTAAAGATTTTGTTGGTGAAGAAATGGACGAGTACAAGGAACGATTCGATGAATTCTATGACACAGGATTTTTAGAAGTTGAAAAAGCAGTTTCAAAAAATCAACATGTTATAGATATGATTGCACTATTAAAAGATAAGGGGTATACAGTTATTCTTGCAACAAATCCCTTATTTCCATTGACAGCAGTTCATCATCGTGTGCGATGGGCAGGACTTGAACCAGAGGATTTTGTGCATATCACATCATATGAGAATAGTCATTATTGTAAGCCATATACAGCCTATTATGAAGAGATTTTAGACCATGTTGGGAAGCAACCAGAAGAATGTATTATGGTTGGGAATGATGTCCAGGAAGATCTTGTTGCAGGGGAACTTGGTATTAAGACATTTCTTGTAGATAATCATATCATTAATCGTGATGATGAGCCTATTCAGTGTACTTTCAGAGGTAATTATGAGGATTTATATCAATATATAGAATCTTTGCCTAATTTAAACGCATAAACTACGTCATCTAGAAGATTTTAAGGAAAATAGAAAGTAAAGTTTCAATAAAAAAAATAGAGGTGGATGACCACCTCTATTAGTCTATTTTGCTTTATCAAGAGCTCTTTTTGTAGCTACTTTCCAGTTATCACAAGAAATAGTTGCACCTGCGATGGAATCAACTTCTGTTGACTGTGCATCAATCATTTTATTAGCCATATCTTCTCGGTATTGTTTGAGGTCTGGATATGTCTTACCATCTACCTCTTGACCTGTCCATAGTGCATAGTCCACTTCAGCGCCTTCGCTGTCATAGCGCCTCAATGTTATTTCTGTCATTCGACCATCTTTTACAACGACAGTTGAGTCTTCTGAACCATAATCCCAAGGATCGCCTTCGCCTGTGTAAGAACCATCTTTCCACTTTGACATATCATCAGTGGTAGTGTCACCTGTATCTTTATCACCTGTGTCTGTTCCATTGTTTTCCGTATCGTTACCTGTATTATCTTTATCCTTATCTGTTGTTGTACAACCAATAAGTGTCATGGAGAGTACAAGTAGCATAATTAGAGATAATTTTTTCATGTTTTTTCCTCCATATTCATAATGAGCCCTTTATACATTATTAAGTATGACTTTATATATATAGTTTTATACATTATCTTGGAGGTTATATGTAATAATTAACAAATTCCATTTTAATTTCTTTTTGAAGGCATTACAATCTTAATTGCTGTACCGGCATGTTTTTTGCAATGAATATAGAAAGTCATTTGATCAGTATTACATGAAAAGAACAACAGAACAATGCGACTACGTCGTGTCTTGCGAAGCAAGTTGTTTCGTTAGGGAAGTATCTTTAACGCATATGAAAATGCTTCTATTTCATATGCTAAATTCAAGGACTTTCTTATAAGATAAAAAATAAGCTGAGTGTTATCCTAGAAGAAATCTTATCTTAAGATCTCTTCCTAGATAGCAACTCAGCAATTATTTATCGTATGGGGCAAACGCCACCTTCACAATCAGAAGTACCAAAATCAAATTCAACTTCTGTTTTCTCATATTTACTAATTAGATTTGGTAAGAAAGGACGCATAGCAGCTAATCTTTTCTCATATTCTTCTTGGTCAATAGCTTCATACGGTAATAGATTATAGAAGTTATCATCTAAGGATAAGAAGGAAAGGGCAACCGTATCATCCCAGTGTTCCCATACCCAATCTTCTACATCAGCCCATTCATGTTCTCTAACGTGGACAGTAATAGAGCAGTTATGATCCACATAGTTTTCCATAAAAAGCTTATAATTTTCTAATTGTTCAATAGCCGATACATCATACTTAGTAATACCTTCAGGAGCTTTCACAGGGAACTCAATAACTTTTGTTGTACAAGTTTCCATATCTTGGCCTACTTCAGGGAAGATAGGATACTCAAGTTCTTCACACACTTGTACAAGAGGATCATCACTGTTAATACGCACTCTTCGAATATAGTAAGGTGAGTGAGAGTAGTGCACACCACTTGATACAGTAGGTAATTGGCTTAATGTACCTTCAGGTTTTACAGTTGTTACGAGTAAAGGTTCATTTTCTCCGATTTCATTAGCATAATCATTAGCAGCTATTTTCGCAATGGTACGCAATTCACGTAAGAGTTTCCCTTGCTCTTTTCTTGAAAGAGCGGTAGCGTTAACCAGATCCTGCCATCCTGTAAGAGAACAACCTAAAAGCTTATCGCGTTTTTGTACATAATTCCAACGAGGAATCTCAAGGGCCGTACAAGTCATACGGTAACCAGCTCTTGCGGATAACTTTTGTGCTTCGAATAAGCCATCTAAATCGAGGGTTTTATCCTCTTTAACAAAAGCGAAGACATTAATGGTTGTAAGATTACATAATCCTTTTGAATCAAGAAGAATCTCACCACAAGGATTTACACCATTCATATTTGGACGACGTTTAAGTCCAGCTGATTCATTTACCCAACCAGGTTCTCCAGAATAGCGCATTTGTTCTAATTGCCAATGAAGTTGTTCTCTAGAAGGCTTTTCTCTATAGTAGATCGAGTTATTACTCATCTGACGGTGAATAATATCTTCGTCTACAATCCATTGACCATCAATTTGCTTATAAAGATGACTTTTAGCTTCAATAGCTTCCTTATCATCTGCGTCTACGAGAACAATCTCTGCTGTTCTTCGAACACCACCAACAACCACATTCTCACCAATAATATTAGCTATATCAAGACAATCTATAGGTAAGAGGTAGGAATATTCTTCGTTGTTTAGAACACCGCGTTTCTTAATCACATTGGTTATTTTAATAAACATGTTCTTAAGGCTTTGGTGACCACTTGCAGTTCCACCAAATGTCTTAAGTTTTTCGCCTTTTGGTCTTACGTGATTATAATTAATCACAATGGTATTAATCTTACGGTATTCGTTGCTATATAATACTTTTAGATAGAAGTCAAGTGCTTGAACCCAACCCTCTTTACTATCACCAATCATAATCTTAACCGTATTGTTATGGCTGAATTCTAAACTAGTACTATCTTCTCTTAAGTGCATAGGTGTTGGGGTATAATCTTCATGGATAATATCAAAGCTTGTTCGAATCTTAGGTAGACGACTAATATCATCTTTAAGAATACGAATACCAACGCCAGATCCAATCATTAGCATATAAAATAGATCCTTGAAACTATCAAAATCATCAATGACAGTGAAAGAACAGTTATAATTGGACATGGGATAATTCTTAGCTACATCTGTATTACCAACCCAGAAAGTTCTACCGGATAAAAAATTGTCTTAAGTGAAAGATATTATCATATAATTTTTTCTGCTTCAGCTTTTGTAGTTGGAACAAGGCTACAGTTATATTCAACAGCTCGTCTAACAGTTTCCCACCAGTATTCGCGACGTTTTTCGTCAGGCAACCATCTTGAATATGTTCGATAATAAACGAAATTACCTAGTTGTTTCATAGGATTAGGGCGATGTTTATAGCGGCTGATAAATTCATCAGATAATATACGACCATCTGTACGCTTTTTTACGACGATCTCTATTTTTGTCACGTTCATAACGATAAAGAATATAGCGTTTTGCAGCGTCTTTTCTTGGTGATTCCATGAGCAATTCTTCAACAAGATCTTGAATATCTTCTACAGATATCTGTTGTTCATATGTGCGTAATGTTGCTTCTACACGTTCACCAATAGATTTAGCTAAATCAGAGTCAACATCTGCTTTTGTTTCTGCCATGGATAAGCTGATGGCTGTTACGATTTTATTCACGTCAAAACTAACGATTGTGCCGTTTCTCTTTAGTACTTTTAACATAGTTCCATTCCTTTCAACTCATTGCGTTTGTTTTTTTTATCTTATAGGAAGTTCTCAATTTAGCATATGTACTAAGTAAACCTTCCTAACGACTAAAACTTCCTACGGAAGACGAGGCGTAGCCTCTTTTCTATGAGATAATCTATGAATAAATATGCGCTCATAGATCAAATCGAGTATAAATAATATTACCTTCAAAACTATCTTTAGATAAGAATTCACTATATTTTACATGCTTGATAGATGATTAATCAACAATAAGCAATGCATATAGTGAGGATTATAATACATTATGTAGTAGTTTGTTATCTCTCATAACACAATATATTGTATCAGCAATTGCAATGTGTGTCAATGAAATATGACTATAGTACTAGCTTTTATTATGGATTATTGGTTCTATTAATAAGTATGATCTAATTGGCTTTTTTTATAGACATAGACTTTCTAATCTGATAAACTAAAACACAATAATGGGTAGTATTTGTAGAGGTTATTTGTTATATGCTTGAAGATTGAAGTTAGATAAAGGGGAGATGGATAAATGATGTATTATGATAATGAGGGTATAAAAATAAGAAAAATCAAAGAAGAAGATGTAATAAGCCTATTCTCATGGTGGATTGATAAAGAAGTCAATCAGTTTGACCCTCGTCCAATACCAAGTGATACACAATCTCTATTAAAAGAATGTAAGAATTATTGCCGTTTGTTTTCTAATGAAGTGATGAATAAGAATAAAGCGTTAAATCGATATCGATATTTTATAATCGTGGATAAGAAGGATCAACCTATTGGTTTTATAAATATCTTTGGGTTTAATAAAGAAAATAATGAGGCGGAAATGGGTATTATAATAGGTGATAAAACCTATTGGCGAAAGGGTATAGCGTATAAAAGTTGTCAGATTGTTTTGGAATACTTATTTAAAGAAGCGGGATATCAGCGTATCCATATCGAAACCAGTGAAAATAATGAACCTACAAGAAAGTTATTTCATAAATTAGGTTTCAAATCCTGTGGAGAATACGTAGAAGAGGGATGCAGATGTATCGTTATGGACAAAAAGAAAGAAGATTTTCAGTCCTAAAATCCTATTCATCTATTAAGGAAGAACTTTATCACCAGTGCTGAAATTCTCATAGACTATAAAAAAGGAAGTGGTATCATGCGACTTATGGATTTAAGTTATCCTATTTATGAAAATATGCCCGTGCATCCATATGATGATTCTGTGAAGTTATATCAAAACAAAAGTTTAGCAAAAGATCATTATACCAATCATCAAATAGAAACAAGCATGCATGCAGGTACGCATATAGATGCGCCTATGCATTTAACGAAATGTCATCAATATATAAGTGATTATCCCCTTGATAGGTTTATAGGTCCAGCTTCTATCATTGATGCTAGAGATGAGATGATTATTACATATAAGGAAAGTTATCAAGATATTGTAAAAAAGGGGGACATTGTTTTAATCTACACAGGGCATCATAAAAAATATGGTACCAAGGCTTATTATACAGACCACCCAGTCATTGATGGTAAGTTAGCAAAGTTTTTTATTGAACAACATGTGAAAGTAGTGGGCATGGATTTACCATCACCTGACCAATATCCTTTTAACATACATAAAATGTTAATGGAGGAAGGAATATTTATTATTGAAAATCTAAATGATTTTACTGAACTTATTTCTATAAAAAGAGTTGATATAATGGCTTTTCCGCTGAAGATTAAAGCTGAGGCATCTATGGTAAGAGTAGTAGCTCGACTTGAATAGGTAAAGAATAGATCAGTAAACCAAAAGATGGTAGAAAAGCAGATAAATCTTCCAAGATTGTTGACAATATGATTATTTTATGTCGTGAATAACAAATAATTAGAAATAATAGCTATGAGAATAACAACTCATGGCTATTTTTTTTATGTATATTTAATATTGACCAATGGTCATTTTGGCAGTATAATATTTTCAGGTTCAAAAAATGACCATTGGTCAATAAAGATAGAAGGTGTGTTATGAATAAAGTTTTAGAGAATAAAAAAGCAAAAAGAAAAATGCTATTTTCAGTTCAGCATTTGAACTATTTACCACTAAAGGATTTGATAAAACAGCCATTAATGATATTGTGAAAAAAGCGGGTGTAGCCAAAGGAACATTTTATCTTTACTTTAGAGATAAGAATCAAATACTGGATAGCATTATTTTAAAGAAAAGTTCTATTATTATTAAAGAAGCATTTCAAGAGACCATGAATAGAGAACATGAGAATTTGACAGAATCTGTTATATTCTTTACCAACTATACCATTGAATATCTCAAGGATAATATTATTCTGTTGCGTTTAATCTATAAGAACTTATCCTGGGGTCTATATAGGAAGGCGTTAAGCGACCCGGAAATAAGTAATGATATGGATGAAATATACAATACATTTATAGGGGGATTACAAGATAATAATATACCAATAGAAGATGTGGATAAGACATTATTTCTCATCATTGAATTAGTTGGATCAACTTGCTACAGTTCCATTATCTTAAAGGAACCAGCTACTATTGATGAAATGAAGCCCATTCTATTTAACATGATACGTAAGATGCTTGGTTAGTAGCATACCCCCATGAATACAGAAAGGAAGAAATTACATGAAGACATTTGCAAGGATGGTTGCAAGACACAGAAAGATGGTTTTAATCATTGGTGTCTTGCTAATGATTCCATCCATTTACGGCTTAATCAATACAAGAGTTAATTATGATTTACTGACTTATTTGCCAGGGGAATTAGATTCCATGAAAGGGCAACAGGTAGTTGATGAAGTATTTAATAAGGCAGCAACAGGTATGCTCATTATTGAGGATATGGAATCAAAAGATGTACTAAAAATTAAAGAAACAATAGAAAATATTGAGGGTGTTGAGAAGACAGTATGGATCAGTGATTTATTAGATATCACCATCCCAAAAGAATTTTTACCCGATGATATTAAAGATATATTTTATAGCGATAACTCCACACTTATTATGATTGAATTTACCCATGAAGCAGCTTCAGACGCTACACAGATGGCCATAAAAGATATTAGAAGTAACATGAACAAACAATGTTTTCTAAGCGGTATATCAACAATACTGCGAGATACCATAAAACTTGCAGATAAGGAGACGCCCATTTATGTGCTACTGGCAGTAGTTTTAGCTACCATCGTATTGGCTCTTACATTAGAATCAACCATTGTGCCTTTGATATTTCTGGCTGCAATAGGTATAGCCATTTTATATAATTTTGGGACCAATATCTTTTTAGGTGAAATATCGTATGTGACCAAATCGTTAGCAGCAGTACTCCAGTTAGGAGTAACCATGGATTTTTCAATTTTCTTATTACATAGATATGAAGAAGAACTTAAGGTGAATCCTATTAAAGAAGAGTCCATGGCTGTTGCTATAACAAAAACAGCCTCCTCCATAGCAGGTAGTTCATTGACTACCATAGCAGGATTTTTTTTAGCCCTCTCAGTCATGAAATTAGGGTTAGGTAAAGATATCGGCTTTGTTATGGCTAAAGGTGTTTTTTTTATAGGTGTTATATGTACCATAACGATATTACCAGCTCTTATTCTTACATTTGATAAAGTGATCCATCGATTTAATCATGGTACGGTATTACCATCCTTTAAAGGCACTGCACATTTTGTTACAAAACATTATAAAAAATTGGTTATACTATTTGTTTTGCTATTTATACCTTTTATCTATGGAAAGGTGAATACCAAGGTATATTATAATTTGGATGAATCATTACCTAGGAATTTGGATTCAATCATTGCTCTTGAAAAATTAAAAGAAGAATATAATATGACCACAACCCATATGATTGTTATCGATTCGGATACACCTTCTTACAAGGCAAAAGAAATGATAGGGAAAATTGAGAAATTACCAGGAATTCAAAATGTACTTGGATACGATAAATTAGTTGGTCCAGCTATACCTTATGAGTTCGTTCCTGACAAGGCAAAAGACATTTTTGAAAAAGAAGGTTATAAGCTGTTATTAGTCAATTCTAATTATAAAGCGGCTACAGATGAACAAAATCAACAATTACACGATATAGACGAAATTGTAAAATCCTATGATCCTGACGGCATGGTGACAGGTGAAGGTGCTTTAACAAAAGATTTAGTAGAAATGGCGGATATTGATTTCAAGAATGTAAGTATAGCTTCTATCGTAGCTGTTTTTATCATTATTTTAATGGTATTTCGTTCGGTATCCATTCCAGTTGTTTTAGTAGGTGTTATTCAACTAGCTATCTTTATTAACATGGGAATTCCTTATTATACCAACACCACTATTCCATTTATATCATCTATTGTCATCGGGACGATACAATTAGGAGCCACAGTTGATTATGCAATCTTATTAACCACAAGGTTTAGAGAAGAAATGCGTCATGGTCATGATAAATATGAAGCTATGCGATTAAGTCTTATTGGTTCCACAAGGTCCATTGTGACCAGTGCGTTAACATTCTTTGGCGCAACAGTAGGGGTTGGTTTTATAGCGGATATGGAAATGATAAAAAAGCTTAACAGGTATGATTTCACGAGGCGCATTAATCAGTATGTTTATTATTATATTTATGTTACCAGCTATTCTTCTTATGATGGAAGGAATCATTGCAAAAACCAGTAGAAATTGGCGTAGAAATGTCTAATGAAAGGATTGATAAGTATGAAAAAAAAGAATGAAAACAATAGGTAGCTTAGCTTTGGTACTATTATTGAGTACATCAAGTATTGCATATGCTGAAAATCCAATGACAAAAGAGGAAACGGTATATGTTAATCTATCAACGAATGGAGAAGTTAAAGACATTATAGTAAGTGATTGGATCCATTCCAATGCATCAAATATAAAAGTCAAAGATCAGTCTATACTAACTGGTATTAAAAATGTTAAGGGGGAAGAAGTACCACAAGTTGAAGGTAATCATATTATATGGGAATTGGAAGGACAAGATCTTTTTTATCAAGGCAATACAGATAAAGAAATACCTATGGCGATTACTGTGAATTATTTCCTTAATAATGCCCCCATAGAACCTTCTGAGATAGGGGGTAAAACAGGCAAAGTAAAAATAGAGCTACAAATGATTAATAAAGAAAAGCATTCAGTAGTGATTGACGGAGAAGCAAGAGATATATATACACCTTTTGCCGTTGCTTCTATCATTAACCTACCTCGTAGCATATTTTCCAATGTAACGATTAATACAGGTAAAATTATAAATGATGGGAATAATCAAATCATCACATATATGACAGTACCAGGACTTAATGAAATGATGGGAGACGATGATTTAACGGCCCATATACCTGATAAACTTATCGTAGAAGCTGATGCAAAAGAGTTTGAAATTGGTCCTATTATGATGACTGCAACCAGTCAATTACCTGAAATGAAAGAACTGGATAATATGGATAGTCTGAGTGAGTTAATTGATTCCATTGGACAACTCGAATCAGCTTCAAGCAAACTTAACGATGGAACAGCAACTTTATCAAAGGGACAGACAGAATTGGTTACAAATCTGGAAAAATTTAAAGTGGGAGTAGATACATTAGGAAATGGTAGTACAGCATTAATTGAAGGTGTAAGTAAGTTAAAAATTGGTATAGACGGAGCTTATGAAGGTGCTAATAAAGTGACAAATGGCATAAAACTATTTATAAGTAGTTCAGAGAAATTTGGAGAAGGCGTTCATACATTTAGCTTAGGAGCACAAAGTTATGCTGCAAAAGCAGGGGAATTTGCCATTGGAGCAAGTAAACTCACTACCGGTTTGGGAGGGTTAACAGAAAGCACTCACACGTTAGAGGTAGGAGCTCATACGTTAACAGAAGGCACAACGAAGTTAATTAATGGAGGACAAGAAATAAATGTTGGTATATCAGGTACTTTAGAAGCCATAAAAGCTTTAATTGAAGTAGAGAAACAAAGATCTCCTAATAGTCCTATGCTCCCTCAATTAATTCAAATTAAGGAAGGGTTAAATACAATTCAGCAAGGATCTAAGAACATAACAACAGAACTGGAGAATCTTAAAGAAGGTCAAGAAGAGTTAGCGCTAGGATTAGAAAAGCTTTCAGAGGGAACTGAAGGCATTAATGAAGCTGCAAACTTGTTACAAACTGGAAGTGAGGGTCTTGGAGACGGAGCCAATCAGCTAGCAGAATCAGCTGTATTACTTGGAGAAGGTGCTAGTGGGATCGTAAAAGGTTCTGATGAGTTAGTAACAGGGTCTCAAGCTGTAAGCGATGGATTAGGTCAATTATCAGGCGGTTCACAAGCTTTGTTAGCAGGTAAGGATCAGCTGGAAAAAGGGAATGAAGACCTTTTAAGTGCTGTGAATCTACTGGTAGATGGTGGGAATAAATTAAAAGATGGGTCCAAAGAACTTCAGGTTAATATGAATAAATTTCATCAAGAAGGTGTCAAAGAGCTCAGTACTGGTTTGAAAGAAAAAAACAGAAGTATTGGATGAGTTAATCATGATCAAAGACGAACTGGTGAAATTATCAAAGGCATATAACACGTTTACTGGACTGGATGACAGTATGGAAGGTTCAGTTAAGTTTGTTATGAAGACAGAAAGCATTAAAAAGCCAAAAGCTATTGTTCATAAAGAAGTTAAGGTTGAGAAAGAAGAAAAAGGATTTTTTAATTGGATTAAAGGATTGTTCAGCTAAAGCATTATAAATTAAATTTACTTCAGAGCGTTAAACACTTTAAATAGCACTCATCTCCGAAAAAATTTCGGGAGGTGGGTGTTTTTTTTGTACGATAAAAGATCTGTTCTATCAAATTAATGAAACGTTCTCCCTTGAAACTCCTCATTGGAGGACGTCATCTGGTCTTACTTCTTGCCCACAATACAAGAAAATTCGTAGAAAAAACTAACTTGACAAATGTGAAAACAAGTAATAGTATAGACGTATGGACGTCTAAATGGGAAGAAGGTATTATAATCATCAAAAAGGGGGAAAACTTGGTGAATGATGGCTATGTTCTGGTACTTGATTGTGGAACACAAAGCATGCGAAGCATCGTCTATGATACAAAAGGGTTTTTTATTGGGGGTAAAAAAAAGTAAAATATCCTAAGTATTATATGACATCAGATGGTTTCATTGAAATGCATCCAGATGTTTTTTGGGATAGTGCTTGTATGTCAGTTCGTTTGTTTTGGGAAGAACATCCAGAAATAATGGAAAAGGTTGTAGCAATAACCCTAGCATCACAAAGAAGTACAAGTGTTTTTTGTTAATAAAGAAGGTAAACCACTAAGGAATGCAATTAGTTGGATGGACACACGAAAGCTGCAAAAGAACTATAAGATAAATGCCGCTATGAAGAAAATGTATAAAGCCATGAAAGTATGGGAAATCGTCGATAATTACAATAGAAGTTGTCCTTATCATTGGGTAAAGATAAATGAAAATGAAGTGATGGATCAATTACATAAGTATTTATTTTTATCCACTTATATCAATTTTAAACTAACAGGTCAATATAAGGATAGTGTAACATCTGCTCCAGGGTATATACCATTTTGTACAAAAAAAAGGTTAGATTGGGCTAATAAAACGGATATCGAAGGTCGAATCTTTCATGTTGAATCGGATCAATTGTTTGAGCTGGTAGATCCAGGTGGTTTAATAGGAAACTTAACAGAAGAAGCTGCCAATCTACTTAATTTACCCGTGGGCATTCCAGTCATAGCAACAGGATCAGACAAAGCCTGTGAAACCTTAGGAGTCGGATGTCTTGATACAAAATCAGTAAGTGTATCCTTAGCATCTATGGTAACCGTCCAAACCACAACAGATGACTATATGGCACTTTATAAGTACGGTACAGTTTTTTCCAGCAGCAATTAAAGGTAAGTACACGCCAGAGCTAGGGATATGTCGAGGTTTCTGGTTAATTACATGGTTTATTAATGAATTTGCTGAACTTGAAAAAAAGGAATCCCAAGAAAAGAACATTTGTATCGAAAAAATATTAAACGAAAAATTAAGTAAAGTGCCACCCGGTTCAGAGGGACTTCTTTTACAACCTTATTGGTTAAGTGATGTAAGACATCCTGGGGCTACGGGTACTTTAATAGGATTAAACGATGTACATACACGTATTCACTTTTATCGAGCTTTGGTCGAGGGGTTGGGATATTCGATTAAAGAAGGTATTCAAAGTATTGAAAAGAAAACCCGTAAAAGAGTTGAAAAAAAATAGGTTTGTCGGGAGGAGGCTCCCAGAGTGAAATCCTTTGTCAAATGTTAGCTAATATTTTTGATAGAACAGTTTATGTGGTACAGTCTCATGAGACTTCTGGGCTAGGCGCTGCTCTTTTGAGTTATGTGCATTTAGGTGTATATGAGAACCTACAGGAGGCAGTAGAGGGTATGGTTCATATCACTAAGATCTATGAACCTGTTAAGGAAGTGGCAAAACAATATGAGCAACTCTACGAAAAGGTTTATAAGTTAACCTATAAAAGATTGCAACCAGTATACAATAAGATGGCAGAAATGAAGATAACGAAATGAATGGAGAGCGATCATGAAAGATAAGATTATAAAAGCCATAAAAATGGATAAAGAGTTGGCTTGTTATGATATCGGTATAGAAATCTCGTCTGACAAAATTATTACGCTTACTGGTGAAGTGAGTGAGTGGCAACATGTTGTTAATATAGGGCATATTGTTGCAAAAGTAAAAGGGGTAAGAAATGTTGTCAACGATATAAAAGCAAAAGGGATCACTATACCCAAAAAAAGATAATACAGATAAAATTAAAAAAGTAATGCGTGAGGGAAAACGTAAAGAATGTGATGTTGTTATTATTGGTGCGGGAATTTCTGGTTGTGCCATTGCAAGAGAATTATCAAAATATAATCTAAAAACAATTGTCATTGAAAAAAAACAGTGATATTGCAGAAGAAGCAACAAAGGCTAACAACGGTAATATCCATCCAGGTGTTTTGGCTAAACCAGGAACATTAAAAGCTAAGCTTAATTTAGAAGGGAATAAGCTCTATACAAAATTATCTGAGGAGCTGAATTTTGAATTAAAAAGACCAGGTTCGTTGAATGTCGTATATGATGAAAAAGAATGGAAAAAAAATGCGCATGCTCAAGTTCCTAAAAAAAACAGGCATTGGCTATCTGATAAAACCACTACGACAGCTTATGAAAGTTCCTGGGCTGAAATGGCTAAATGGAGAAGAAGTTCTCAAATTAGAGCCTAATATTAAAGGCAAACCTATTGGTGGTTTCCTAATGACGACTATGGGGTTAGTTGAACCTTACGAAGTCTGTATAGCATTGGCAGAAAACGCTGTTCAAAATGGTACGTCATTCATGCTTAATACGGAAGTATTAGATGTAATCACAGAAAATGGAAAAAACGACTGGAGTCATTACGAATCAATGTGTTATTAAAAGTCAATATGTTATAAATTGTGCAGGTGTATATGCTGATGATATTGCTGAAATGGCAGGAGATAAATTCTTCACAATCCATTCAAGACGAGGTGCTATAGCCATTATTGATAAGAATAGAAAAGCTTTTTAAAGACGCCTGCTGGAACGACTGGAGATGGTAGTGAACGTAATAAGAATTCAAAAGGTGGAGGTGCTTCTATAACCCCTGAAGGAAATTTGCTTTGGGGTCCAACAGCAACAGAAATTCCGTATAAAGAAGTTAAATCAGTAGAAGCTTCAGATATCGATTATATTACAAAACTTGGAATGAGTGTCACGGATGAAGTGAAGAAAACAGAAATAATTACTTTTTTTTGCAGGCATAAGAGCAGCTGATTATATGGAAGATTTTATTATTGGTATGTCCAAAAAGGTGAAAGGATTTATCAATGTTGCAGGCATACAATCACCGGGGCTTGCATCAGCTCCTGCAATAGCTAAGATGGTTGAAAATATTGTTAAAAAAGATAGGGGAACCCTTCAAAAAAAGGAATCTTATAATCCAATTAGAAAACCTAAAGTGCAATTTAGAAAGCTATCTCATGATGAGCAAGATGACATGATTAAGAAAAATCCTAAGTATGGGAACATTATTTGTCGGTGTGAATTAATTACCGAAGGCGAAATAATAGATGCCATACATTCAGAAGTACCTGCTACAACCATAGATGCTGTAAAGCGTAGAACGAGAGCAGGAATGGGAAGATGCCAAGGTGGCTTTTGCGGGCCAAGAGTATTGGATATCATAGCTAGAGAATTAGGTAAGGAGCCTACTGAGATAACTTTAAAAGGTTTTGATTCCTACGTGCTTAAGAAGAATAGCAGGGAATAAGAGTAAGGGGGGATTCAAGTGAAAAAAAATATAGAGATGGATGTCGTTGTTGTTGGAGGAGGTCCTGCTGGATTGGCAGCCGCTTTAGAAGTAAGGAAACAAGGTATAGTAAAAGTAATGATTATAGAGCGTGATATAGAATTAGGTGGTATTTTACAACAATGTATACATGATGGATTTGGCTTACATCGATTTGGTAAAAGACTATCAGGATGTGAATATGCGGATAATTTTATAGTAAACGCTGAGGAAGAGAACATTGATATTAAACTGGGAACAATAGTCTTAGAAATAACCAAAGATAAAGTCATCTATGCAATGAATGAACACGAGGGAATGCTGAAGATTACGTGTAAGGCAATTATTCTTGCAATGGGATGTAGGGAAAGAACCCGTTCTCAAGTATTTATATGGGGAACAAGACCTTCTGGTGTACTTACAGCAGGAACCGTTCAACGCTATATTAATATAGAAGGTTACCTGCCAGGGGAAAAAGCAGTTATATTGGGTTCTGGCGATATTGGACTGATAATGGCTAGGAGGATGACCTTGGAAGGCATTCAGGTAGAAGGGGTGTATGAACTTATGAAAACACCTGGAGGCTTAACGAGAAACATCTGTCAATGCCTCAATGACTATCATATCCCCTTACATCTAGCTACGACTGTTGTAAGGATACATGGCACTAAAAAATTGGAAGGTGTAACAGTAGCACAAGTGGATGACAATAGAAACCCAATAAAAGGAACTGAAAAAATATATCCCATGTGATTTGCTTGTATTGGCTGTTGGATTAATTCCAGAAAATGAATTATCAACGCAATTAGAGGTTGCTATAGATCCACGCACAAAAGGTCCCATTGTAGATGAAAGTTTTATGACGTCTGTTGAAGGCGTTTTTGCAGCTGGCAATGTGGTTACAGTATTTGATTTGGTAGACTATGTATCCATTAGTGGCGAAATTGCAGGTCGTGGTGCAGCAAAATATATAAAGGGCACACTTAATCTTGAAGAGAAATATCAGTCAATCATATCAGGTGATAATGTGAATTTTGTTGTTCCTCAGATTATTAGAAAAGAAAATCTTGAAGAAACGCTTCCGATATATTTTAGGGTTAAAGAGCAACAGAAGAAGGTTAGAGTAATTGGAGAGATTGATGGAGAAATTTGTTTGAGTAAAAAACATATGATTGTATTGCCACCTGAAATGATTGTAGAAGAAATTGATAGTAACAAAATAAAGGAAAGTAACAAAGAATTAGTGGTTAGTGTAAAGGTGGGGTAAGAGGATGAAAAAAGATTTTACTTGTATTGTATGTCCAATGAGTTGCTCCTTGACAGTACGCAAAGAAGGAGAAAACATAATCGTAGAAGGAAATTCATGTAAAAGAGGTCAAGATTTTGGAGCAAGCGAGTTCATGAATCCTAAGAGAATGTTAACGACCACAGTAAAAGTAATCGGAAGCTATGTGAAACGATTACCAGTTATTACCAGTGACGAAATACCCATGGATAAAATGGTTATAACTGTGAAAGAACTTTATAAAATATCGGTAAAAGCTCCTGTTAACAGAGGACAAACCATTGTAAAAAAATATAGGTGGTACAGGTGTCGATATTATCGCTTCAAGAAGTATAAAAAAAAATAAATGCTAATAAGGAGAACTTATACTATGATGAGAGAAAATGTAATTAAAAAATTTGAGGGACTATTAAGCAAAGAACAAGTATTAACTGAAGAAGCTTTACTGCAAGAATATGCAACAGATATAACAGGGCTTAGAATGGTTCAAAAAACATTTTGGATGGCAATCTGACAATTTAGCGACTTGTATTTTAAAGATTCATACAAAGGAAGAAGCCTCACAAGTTCTTAAATTTTTAAATCAAGAAAAAATTGTAAGTGTTCCAAGGACAGGTGGGTCTGGTGTGTGTTTAGGATTAGAGACACCAAGAGAAAGTGTTGTTTTAGATCTAAGTGACATGAATGAAATTCTAGAGATCAATGAAGAAAACTTAACGGTAACCGTTCAAGCTGGAGTGCCATTAGAAGTATTGGAGAATACGTTAGATAAAAAAGGCTTTACCACAGGACATTTCCCACAGTCTTTACCTTTGGCACAGATGGGCGGACTTGTGGCTACTCGAAGTATAGGGCAATTTTCTACGCTATATGGGGGGTATAGAAGATTTATTAGTTGGTATAGAGGCAGTGCTACCAGATGGTGAAGTGATTCGTATTAAAAATATCCCAAGAAAATCAACAGGTCCAGACCTGCGACATATATGGTTAGGATCTGAAGGGACAATGGGTGTTATAACAGAAGTGACGGTTAAAATCTTTCATAAGCCAGAGGAAAGATGGATGCAGGCTTATGCAATTGATTCTTTCCAAAAAGGGCTCGACATGATTAAAGAGATTGTTCAAACAGGATGGAAGCCTGCTGTTACAAGACTGCATGACGCTACAGAAGCAGCAGAGAGTTATGGACCCTTTGTTGAAAAAGGAGAATCCATTATGCTGTTCCTATCTGAAGGACCATCAGGTTATCCAGCCGTAGAAGGAAATGCAGTTCATAAAATAGCTGAGAAATATGGTGCAAGAGCATTAGGAAGCAAACCTTTAGAAATATGGTTAGTACATAGAAATGATATATGCGATCATCTTGACATGTATGCAAAACAAGGAGCTGTAGCGGATACATGTGAAATATCAGCCATGTGGTCGGATATTGGTAAGATATACAAAGAAGTTATTGAGAGAGTATCCAAAGAAGTACCAAATCTAGTAGCGGTTACGGGTCATTCGTCACATAGCTACCAACAAGGAACCAATATATATTTTATGATGGGCGCAATGTGCAAGCCAACCATAGAGGATGCACAAACAATATACGATCAATTATTCGGCATTATTATGGAAACAACATTAAAATATAAGGGATCCATATGTCATCACCATGGTGTAGGTCGTTATAGAGCTCAGTGGATGAAAGAAGAGTTAGGTTCTTCTTATCAAATGTTAGAGAAAATCAAAGATGCTTTCGATCCTAATGGTATTATGAATCATGGTGCATTATTACCAAGAGAGTAGTTTAATAACGGTTGAAGAGGTGACGTTTTGAAAATTGTAACCTGTATGAAACAAGTACGTGATTTAGATATTATTTTATCAAAGGATTGGATCGTCCACGAAGGTAGTACATCGGTCAATATTGATTATGCAAATACAATAATCAATACCTATGATGAGACTGCATTAGAGATGATGTTACGACTATCCGACGAAAATGATCATATAGAAACCATTGCATTAACTATCGGTGATAGTAGCAGTGATAAAATACTAAGAAAAGCATTAGCAGTAAAAGCAGATGATGCCATGAGAATAGCCTATGCTAAAGAATTAAATTATCATCCAATGAAACTAGCAACAATCATTAAAAAAGGTATTGAAAAAATTGATGATGTCCAGATTGTCATGTGCGGAAGGCAAGCCGGTTTTGGAGACAATGGGCAGACAGGGTTAATCCTAGCAGAAATGTTAGGATGGCCTTGTATAAGTTTAGTGACGGATATGGTAGAGAAAGATAATAAAATGTTTATTACCCACCAAGTAGATAATGGGCTTGAGACATTAGAAGTAAAAGTACCTGTCGTGCTCACAGTCACACAATCACCAGATAAATTTCTTAGAATGGCAACGTTGAAAGATGTTATAACAGCAAAAAAAGAAAGATATTGTGGTATGGAACTTAGAAGATTTAGGCATTAAAGAAGATAATCTTTACCCATCTAAGGGATTTGAGTTGAAAAGGATATATACAAAAGAGCACAATAAAGAATGTAAAATAATCGAAGGCCAAACATCAAAAGAAAAAAGCAAAGCAATTATGTGATGAACTGACCAGGAACGACTAAAATAGCTGTTCATCTTCTAGTAACAAGTGCTGAATAAGGCAAGAAATAAAGGAGAATTCATCATGGCGATAGGTGTTATTGGAGAAATAGTAAAAGGGAAGCTAACAAAAAACAACACTTGAAGCTTTAACGAAAGCAATATCCTTGAAGCAAGAAATGGCTATTCCAATTGAGCTTATTTTAATAGGTGATGCAGAAGAAATTCAATGTATAGATTATGAAAACTGCGGTAGCGATTCTGTTATCGTGTATAAAAAGAATTGGATAAAGGAGTTAACAATAGAAGACTGCTTAGCCATATTAGTTGGTTATTATGATAAGTACAAACCAGAGATCATAATTTTTACAGGAGGAATAAGCGGTATTGAGCTTGCCCCAAGGCTTGCTTATAGAGTAAAAGCCAAAGCTCTAATAGATTGTACAGACCTTATGTATGATAAAACATCAAAAGAATTATGTATAACTAAGCCCATTTATGAAAGCAATGTATATGGAGAGTTTATTGCAGAATATCCTCTGGTTATAGCATTAAGACCTCATCAATGTTCTATTAAGATTGAAAAGAAGACAGATGTGTCGGTTATTTATGAACGCGTAGAACCATTGGATAAAACAAATTGGATAGTTGAAAATAAAGTTGTAGAAGCGACTGTCAATGCATTAGAAGATGCAAAGATTCTTGTTGTATGCGGCAGAGGTATAGGAGGAAAAGAGGGCATTAAAAAGGCAAAGGTCCTTGCAAATGTATTAGGTGGGGTCATTGGAGGAACTAAGAAAGTAATCGATAACGGATGGCTTCCAATTGATAGCATGATTGGTCAGACTGGAAAAATAGTATCACCTGAACTGTGTATCGTTATTGGAGCATCAGGGGCAACACCTTTTGTCAATGGTATTATTGCATCCAAGAAAATTATTGCAATTAATAAGGATAAAGACGCAAGAATATTTGAATATGCTGATGTGGGTATTATAGATGATTATGACGCCATCCTATCTGAGAAGATGTTTCGTTCAATATTAGAGAAAGAAAACATTGATAAGTAGAGAAGAATGATTCAGGCATATTATAGGGGGAATAGATATGTATATTAATAGTCATGGTACAAAATATGATGATTATTTAAGTGATGAATCAAAAAGCCAGGGTAGGGCACAAGCCATTTCTTTCCCTAGATCTGAAGATGATATTAAGGAAATACTTAAATTAAATCAAGGAAAGAACCTACCAATAACAATTCAAGGTAATTTAACTGGAATAAGTGGTGGAGCTGTTCCTCAAGGAGGGCTTATTCTAAATCTATCCCAAATGAATAGAATTATAGGCATGACTTATGATGAGGAAAAAGATTGTTTTTGTATAAAAGCTGAACCGGGCGCTTTACTTCAGGATTTAAATCATGTTATTCAAACAAAGAATTTTGATACCTATGGTTGGACAAAGGAATCAAAAGCTGTATTGGAACTATTCAAGATGGCATCTGATAGAATGTTTCCACCTGATCCTACAGAAACCTTAGCAAGTATTGGGGGAATGGTGGCATGTAATGCTTCGGGAGCGTGTACCTATCATTATGGTCCCACGGGACAGTATATAGAAGCAATAAAGGTCATAACGACACATGGTGAGCTTTACTTACGACGAGGTATTGAAAAATTGGAAAATCTTCAAGAACTCATTCATTGTGAAAAAGAAGAATTTCCTATGATAAAGAAGAGGATACATGGAATTAAGAATGTTGCAGGTTATTATTATCACGAAGATATGGATTTAATGGATTTATTTATAGGCGCAGAAGGCACATTAGGCATAATATCTGAAATTGAACTTCGATTAATCCATAAGCCAAAAACTAAGATAGGAATATTATTCTTTTTTAAGAAAAAAAAGGAGAATGCTTTGGAATTTGTCAAGTGGTTACGAAAAGAGAAAAAGCATGAAAAGATAGAAGGGATGAATTGTAATCCTGTAGCCATAGAATACTTTAATAAGGACGCATTTGACATGGTGAATGCTTATAGAAATATAAAAAACAGAATTAAAAAAGCTTACCGATTATTAGTAATGATATTGAGGCAGGTATTTATATAGAATTTCATGAAAACAATGAGGAAAAAACTTGAAGAGATAATGGAAGAATTAGTTGAAGCCACATCTTTTTTTGAAGTAGAGGAAGATACAGAATGGTTTGGTTTCGATGATATGGCATTCAATCAATTAAAGGTATTTAGGCATGCAGTACCTGAATGTGTTAATATACGCATAGATGAGAAAAGAAGAAGCGATAAAGAACTTAAAAAAAATTGGAACAGATATGGCGGTTTCCAATGATAAATTAACTGAAATTATGATGATGTATGAAAAGGATTTAGATGAATCAGCGTTAGAGTCCGTTATCTTTGGGCATATAGGTGATAATCATGTGCATGTTAATATCCTTCCAAATAACAAAGAAGAGTATAATATAGGGTTGGAACTCGTTAGTAAATGGGCAGAAACAGTGATTGCTTATGGAGGAACAATTACAGCTGAGCATGGTGTAGGAAGAACAAAAAAAAGAATTATTCAAGAAGATGTTTAGTGAAGAGGATAGGATAAACATGAAAAGAATCAAGCAAATCTTTGATAGAGAAAATAGGTTGAATAGAGGTGTGATTTTTTAAGGGATATGAGGGTATATAAGAACTTTTAAAAAAAATTATATTTGATTTAGTACGTTTAACGGATTAATTGGCACTCATTCTCGGAAATAATATTTCGAAGCGAGTGCTTTTTTTTATCTTATATTGATATACCTCCCAATACTAAATGCTACATGATATTGTAGAATTGATATAAAAGATATACAATTATATAATTGTATGTAGTACAATGAAGTTGGTATAAATATGATTGATAATCATTTGAGAAGTTCTGAAATTCTCAGAAATGCCTATAAATCAAATCATTTAATATAAGCCAAACACAAATAACATAGTGAAGGAATGATAACATGAAAAAGCTAGTGTTATATGCAGAAGATGATAGTCGGTACCGAAATATTGTAAAAGCATTCTTACTAAAGAATGAATACGACGTAACTGTAGCTAAGGATGGTCTAGAAGCACTAGAATTGTTTAGCGATCATCCCAATTATGATATTGTTATTTTGGATGTCATGATGCCTAATATGGATGGTTTTGAAGCTTGTCAAGAAATTCGTAAGGTTTCAGATGTCCCGATTTTAATGCTAACAGCGTTAGGAGATGATATGAATGAAATTAAAGGCATGAATATAGGTGCTGATGATTATATCTCCAAACCTTTTTTTCATACTCATTATTGTTGGCGCATATCAATGCTCTATTAAGGAGAAAAGAAACTACTAAAAAGAAAGTTCTCTGTATGGTAGGAATAGAAGTTGATGAGAGTGGTAGAAACGTCTTCATCGATGGACAAAAAATTAATCTAGCACCAAGAGAATTTAATCTGCTTATCTATTTAGTTAAAAACAAAGGACAGGCTTTGAGTAGGGAACAGATATTAGATAGAGTGTGGGGCTATGATTATGAGGGCGATAAACGTACAGTAGATACCCATATAAAAAGCTTAAGAGCTGCCCTAGGTAAGCTAGGAGGAAAGATAAAAAACGGTTTATCGCTATGGTTATCTTTTTGAGGAGGAAGAGAAGTGAAATCTATAAAGAATAAGATTTTTATTATATTTTTATTAGCCATTCTCTTATCTGTTGGGTTAATTATATTACTCAATCAAACACTTTTTATGAAATATAGTTTGTATCAAAACGAGAAAAGTTTAACTAAATTTGCTGAAGATATTATTCGTTATTCTTCAGAAGCTGATCATAAGGAACTGGTGAAATATGCTTATCAGATTACTAAGGAGTCAGGTGTTTTTGTCATATCACCACAATTAACTAGAGTAAATGGTAATATGGAAGAAGCAAAACTCTATCGTATAACAAAGACAACATATATAAATGACGCTGAAATGGAATATCGAATAACATTTAATCCACAGGGGAAGCAACAAAGCATGGAGCTACTAATACGATTAGAAGACGGTAGGATGATAACACTTAGAATGCCTAATGGTATTGTGAAGAGAAATGTTCAGGCTTCCAATAATTTTATTATGATAGCAAGTTGCATTGCATTATTAATGGGTGGCGTTTTTCTATATATTATGGTGGATAGGGAAACAAAACCAATCAGGAAATTGCATAAGCAAACAGAAAAGATAGCACAATTGGACTTCTCCGATCGAACCTATATAAAAGGGAAAAATGAAATTGCTAAATTGGGAGATAATATTAATCGTATATCCGATGAACTTAGTAAGAATATAGTAGCACTGCAATATGCAAATGATAATTTACTAAACGATGTTGATATGCTTAAACAAGTTGATGAAATGCGTAAACAATTTATAGCAACAGTTTCACATGAATTCAAAACACCGATTGGCATTATTGCAAGTTATGCAGAAGGCATTAAATATAAAATCGTTGAAACAGAAAATGAACGTAACCAATATGTGGATGTAATTTTAGATGAAAGTGAACGCATGGCAAGTATGGTAAGAGATTTAGTGCAACTTATGAAAATGCAATTAAATGAATTTAAACTTGAGAAAGAGAATGTGGACATAACTGATTTTTTATGTGAATTTGATAAACGCTACAAAGGGATTGTTCAGGCCAAACAGGTTACATTACATGTTGAAAAAAAAGCACCTCACATTCAAGTTCTAATGGATAGATTACGCATAACCCAAGTGCTGGATAATTTTATAAGTAATGCAATAAATCACGTACCAAGTGGAGGACGCATAACCATTTGGGTTGAAAAAGGAGATAAAGGTGTATGGATTAATGTGGAAAACACAGGCAGTCATATTGATGAAGATAAAATACCTTATATATGGGATAGCTTTTTTAGAGTAGATAAAGCACGAAGTAGAGAACTGGGGGGATCAGGTCTAGGCTTGGCCATTGTAAAAGGAATAATAGAAGCTCACTGTGGGGAGTATGGTGTGAGAAACACAGAAGATGGTATTCATTTTTTTTATTATGCTCCAACACAACTTCATCACAAGTTAATGATACCATTATGTTATAAATGAATAGTCTGGAGGAAATGAGTATGAAAATAAGAAGACAATTTATTAAAACATTAATGGTAATGAGTATCATAATATCTGGATGTAGTTCTTCAGCTTTAGGTTCCAATGAAGAGCATATAACAACTGAGGGAGAAAATAGCTATGTTATAGTCGATACAGCACAAACATATGCTTATGATAATGATGGGAATATTATAGAACCTACAGTAGGCGATGCATTCTACGGGCAAGATGCAAATTATAGTGCCCATGAACCGTCATATACAGATAACGAGGACGGTACCATTACAGATAACAACACAAGGTTGATGTGGCAAAAAGATGCAGAGAAAAAACAAACGTATAACGAAGCTCAAGAAGGTGCTAATAACTGTACACTTGGTGGGTATACAGATTGGCGAGTACCTACTATAAAAGAACTGTATTCACTTATTAATTTTAATGGAGCTACTGGAAGAGATGCTAACTCGACAGTGCCTTATATTGATGATGCGTATTTTATCTTTTATACAGGTGATGAGAGTCAGGGCGAAAGATTTATTGATGCTCAGTACATGTCTTCCACTAAATATGTGAGTACAACAATGAGAAATGATGAAACTGTTTTTGGTGTTAATTTTGTTGACGGTCGCATAAAAGGGTATCCTGTTGTAAACCCAAGGTCTAAGCAAGATAATGAATATTATACCATCTATGTAAGAGGCAATAATGATTACGGTGAAAATAGCTTTATTGATAATGGAGATGGAACCATAACAGATGCGGCGACTGGTCTTATGTGGATGCAACTAGACAGTGGAAGCTTTGATAATGGTGAAGATGGAGCCATGACATGGCAAGAAGCACTTGAATGGGCAGAAAATCTTGAATACGCTGGCTATGACGATTGGAAACTACCTGATGCAAAAGAGCTACAGAGTATTGTTGATTACTCACGTTCACCTGCTACAACCCATTCGGCTGCTATCGACCCTGTATTTTCTTGTACACAGATAACCGTAGAAGATGGTTCAGAGGATTACCCCTTTTATTGGTCCAGCACAACGCATTTAGATGGGAAAAGAGCAGGTAGTAGTGCTGTATATGTTGCTTTTGGCGAAGCACTTGGAATTATGAATAATCAAACCATGGATGTTCATGGTGCTGGAGCTCAAAGAAGTGATCCAAAATCAGGTGATCCTCGTGATTATGAAGGTGGATTTGGTCCTCAGGGTGATGTAAGAAGAATCTACAATTATGTAAGATTGGTTAGAGAAAGTAATAGTAAAGAGAGTAATGTGACTAATAGCAGAGAGGTTAATGAACAAGAGGCTGATGATCATATGACCATAGAAAAAGAAAGCTATACCTTAATGTCACCATTAAAATCCACTAATACTTTTTTAATGGATAGGGAAGGCAATACGGTTTTTACATGGGAGAGTAACTACCGCCCAGGGAATGCAAGCTATTTACTAGACAATGGACATCTTTTGCGGACGGCTAATGTAAAATCTAAAGCCTTTAATGCAGGTGGAGCAGGAGGACGTCTAGAGGAATTTGATGGGGAAGGCAATTTAATATGGGAATATGAATATGCAAGTAATGAGGTCTTAGCTCATCATGATATCGAGGTATTACCTAATGGGAATATATTACTAATTGCTTGGGAAAAGATTACGAAACAAGAGTCACTGTCTATGGGAAGAAAACCGAATTTAGTTAAGGATTCATTATGGGTAGATCATATTATTGAAGTAAAACCTTATGAGAATAAAGGTGGCGAGATAGTATGGGAGTGGCACCTCTTAGACCATCTTGTACAAGATTATAATGCCGAACAAGATAATTATGGAGACATTTCTAAAAACCCTCAATTGGTTAATTTTAATTATACACCCTATCCTAATAAAAAAAATCAGGGTTAGAAGATTGGACACATATTAATGCCATTGATTATAATGAAGAATTAGATCAAATATTATTATCGGTACATGGCTTAAATGAAATTTGGATTATTGACCATAATACAACAACACAAGAAGCTTCAGGGGAAAAAGGAGATTTATTGTATCGATTTGGTAACCCAGAAGCTTATGAAGCAGGTGAAAAAAAAGACTGCATGTTATTCGGGCAACACGATGCTAAATGGATTAATAATGGAAATATTTTAGTTTATAACAATGGTACTAACCGAGGGGGGGAGAGGTATATCGTATTCTACAGTGGATGAAATAAAAGTAAGCTTAGATAATGGAAGCTATACCTTAGAAAATCAACCAAGTCAAATAGTATGGACCTATGGGGAAGGGCAAGAAAAAAATGTACTCTAAAAAATATTTCTGGTGCTCAAAGATTACCTAATGGAAATACTCAAATCTGCGTAGGTGAAAGTGGTAAGATTCTTGAAGTAACTAGGGATGGTCAAATAGCATGGGAATACGATTATGGTGAAGCCATTTTTTAGGGCAGAAAAAAAATACTTCTTGAAATAGTTTTAAAATGCCATCGTGTACAACATCATGCTCGGATAATTCCTAGAGACTATATGATTAATAGGGTTTTATTTGTCTACATCCGCTACCTCCGCCATTGATCCTGATTTAGTAGCCTATATGTCTAAAAAATGTTAAAAAGAAGTCCGATTAAGATATTTTATAGAATCTACTATGAAATATAATATAAAGTATGGAAGTAGATTAATGGAGATTTTTAGCAGAACCTCTGAAGTTTGATAGCTTGGATTAATTGTATAATGAGAGTTCAGAGAATAGAGGGGAAAAGGAGATAGACATGGCATTAGGAAGAAAAAGTGAAATATTTCATCGTGAAGCAAAGCTAAAAAAGATTTGTGACAGATATTGAGAAGTATCGGTTTAAAGAAAGAATGACAGTTGAAAACTTTGAAGTTGTATTAGAAAAAACAGAGAGAGTCAACCCTAACGTTCCAAGTGAGGGTTGGCAAACTGCTAGTGTGGGATTTAAGTGGGGAGATATTGACAATTATTTGTGGACAAAATTGAGTTTCACCTTTCCAGATTATTGGATGGATGAAAAAATAATCGGTATTTTTGATATAGGTTTTGGAAAACCAGGATTGACAATTGGCGCTGAAACTTTGTTATACATTAATGGCAAACCATTTAAAGGTGTAGATTCTAATCATATGGAAGTAGTCCTACCAAACAATGTAAATGCTAATACAGAATACATATTCCGTTCATGGAGTGGCGTACCTAATACACATAGGTATAACAAACGTGAGGATGGTTTTCAAGAGGTTAAAGGACCATTAGGAGAAATCCATACAATAAGAACCATGGATTTTGGTATCTTGGATGAAAAAAATAAACACATTCTACTACGATGTAGAAGCAATTATGAAAACAATTCATATTTTAAAGCATAGCAATTCAACAGAAAGTGATGCTTTGTTAAGAGCTGTTGATAAAGCTTACTTGTTTATTGATCCTACTCTAGAAGAGTTTAACCCAGAGGCTCATAGAAAACAATTGTACGCAGCACATAAGATTTTGCTTGAAGAAAAAAGTAAAATTAAGAAACAAAGTCAAGTTAAGTTCAGTGCTGTAGGGCAATCCCATATTGACGTTGCATGGTTGTGGCGAATCAAACATACTCGCGAGAAAATAGCTAGATCTTTTTCCACTGCATTACGGCTAATGGAGGAGTATCCTGATTTTATTTATATGCAAAGTCAACCCCAATTATTGGAGTATTTGAAGAAGGATTATCCAACCATCTTTGAACAGATTAAAGAACGAGTTAAAGAAGGTCGATTTGAAGTTGAAGGAGCAATGTGGTTGGAAAGTGATTGCAATATTCCCAGTGGTGAGAGTTTAACACGTCAGATTCTATATGGAAAGAAATTCATGAAAGAAGAATTCAATGTGGAGTCTAAATATTTGTGGATGCCAGATGTTTTCGGTTATTCATGGGCATTGCCACAGATTCTTAGAAAGAGCGATGTTGATACATTTTGTACTACTAAGATGGCATGGAATCAATATAACAGAATGCCTTTTAATACTTTTTGGTGGAAAGGTCTTGATGGAACAGAAGTCCTAACACATTTAATAGAAGATGTTAACTTCATGGATATGGAAGCCAAAACAATGATTAATGGTTGGGAACAGTATAAAGATAAAGAACTAGCTGATGGTATTTTATATCAATTTGGTCTTGGTGATGGTGGGGGAGGTCCTACTGCAAGAAACATTGAAATGTTACACCGATTCAATGATATGCCTGGTCTACCGTATATTGAAATTGAAAAAAGCGGGTGTTTATTTTGATAGATTAAATGAAAGTGCCTCCACGACCACAGAATACGTTCACAAATGGGACGGGGAATTATATTTGGAACTACATCGTGGAACGTTGACGTCTCAAGCTTTCACTAAAAAATATAATCGTGAGCTAGAGTTTTTTTTATATCGTGAAACAGAGACATTAGGTGTATTATCAAGTTTATTGAATAATAAGTGGGACGAATACAATTCAAAGGTAATAGAACAAGGCTGGAAAACGATATTGGAAAATCAGTTTCACGATATTATTCCAGGGTCTTCAATTAAAGAGGTATATGAGGATGCTAAAAAAGATTATGAACATGCAAAATGCGATATCTTACAATTAAAGAATCAAATTCAAAATTCAATCGTTAAAACATCCATTAATACATATAGTGTTTACAATAACTCCAATTGGGTTGTTAATGATGTAGTCGTCATTAGACATTTGGAAAAGGATGGGGTTTTCACAAGTAATGGAAATGATGTGCCGAGTGAAAAGATAGAAGGTGGTCACTTGGTATATCTAGAGAAGATGGAGCCGCTAAGCTACACGATTATAGCATTCGAAGAGAAAAAAAACAACCCGTGATAAAATAGTTAAAATAAATGATAATACCATAGAAACACCTTATTATGAGATTAAATTAAATGATTATGGTAATATTAGTTCTTTATATGACAAAGAAAATAAACGTCAAGTCCTTACAGAAGGTGGATTAGCCAATCATCTCCAATCTTTCGAAGACCGACCACTTGCTTGGGAGGCTTGGGATATTGACATCTTCTATACAGAAAAAGCAAAACATGTTGATCAGCTTGAAAGTATAGAAGTTATAGAAAATAATAGTTTGCGTGGAGTTATTCAATTTAAATGGAAGCATTTAAATTCAACGATTATACAGGATATGATTGTTTATGCAAAGGATAGACGTATTGATTTTAGAACATATGTGGACTGGCAAGAAAGTCAACGATTATTACGAACATCCTTTGGCGTAGATATTCGTTCTAATAAAGCGACTTATGATATTCAATATGGTAATTGCGAACGCCCAACTCACTGGAATACTAGCTGGGATTTGGCACGTTTTGAAGTCGTTGGGCATAAGTGGGTGGATTTAAGTGAAAATTCCTATGGTGTATCTTTAATGAATGATTGTAAATATGGACATGACATAAAAGAAAATAAAATAGGCTTAACACTGATTAAGAGTGGCGTAGATCCAGACCCTACTGCTGATAGAGGAAAACATTGGTTTACGTATTCACTCCTTCCTCATAAAGGAACGTGGCGTGAAGCTGATGTAGAAATCAGTTCATGGAAATTAAATAACCCATTAACTTATATAGAGGGTGAGATAGGGGATAAATCACTCTTTAAAATTAATAATGAAGCTGTAGAAATTGATGCAGTTAAAAAAGCGGAGTATGCTGATGCTGTTATTTTACGTTTACACGAGTATAAAGGTGGAAGGCAGAGAATTAGAATTACCAGTGATTTTGAAATTCAAAGTTTCCAAGAAGTCAATTTAATGGAAAGAGAAATAGAAGAAGAAATATTCACCAATAAGCTAGAAGTAGAAATTAACCCCTACGAAATAAAAACCTACAAAATTAAGTTTTAAATTGAAATAAGCTGATGCCTTTACTAAGATGTCAGCTTATTTTTTTGCCTGTTAGAAACTAAAATAACATAATTTCCCATAATCATACCATAATTACGTGGGGAATTATTTGGTAACATGGTGATATTATTAAAAAGGAGGTTTTTATCACATGTATTTTATCAAAAGAGCATTAAAATACATAAAAAAACAAAAAAGGTAAGACATTTTTGTTAGGGATTATCTTTTTAATTATTGCCAATTTTGTTCTAGCAGGATTATTGGTATATGATGCTACAGTTAAGGCACAAGAGCAAACACGTATCAGTATAGGTGCTAATATCAACTATCAGTTAGCTATCGAAGGTCTTCTTGAGGATAATCAAAAAAGGTGCGTTGAACAAAGAGGAATTCAATGGCTTAAAAGCCGCTTTTACTGGGGGCATAACTACATCAGAGAAACTAACAGAAAAAAGGTGCACCCACCTATAGTAACTTTATGAAAGTTGTGGATTCAGAGTATGTTGCAAGTTATGATATGACTGTATCCATGGATATAGAAGCAGAGGCTCTAACCCAATATACTCAAGGTACCAATGGCAATGGTGAAAGCCATACTTTTGACATGAAGTTATTTGCTGATGTTAATCCTATGGATTTTGCAGATGAAAATTCAGTGTTAATAGATGGGCGTCTTGCTACTCGTGAAGAAATTGATAGTGGTGAATCTGTCGTACTTGTTGAAGAAAATGTAGCTTCTATTAATAATTTACAAATAGGTGATACCATAAGCGTATCCGCTTCTCCGCTCGATTATGAAAATGTATCCCTAGAACTTCAAATAATAGGAATATATAAGTCAGAAGGAGCAGTAGACCAGAAAATGATTAGTCGAGGTGGAAATGCCACATTGCCTCAGAATCGTTTATACGTACCCTTCAACATTATAAAAAGCATTGGGTTTACCCAAAGTGAAATGGACCATATGCTAATACCAGATAATGTGATACGCATAACAGATCCATTATTTATTGATGATTATAAAGACGTTGCTGAACAACAATTAACCCTAAAATACGGTAATTTTGATGCCAATGATGCTCTGTATAATAGTATCATGGGTCCTATTGAGAAATTAGGGAGCATTGCCAAAATCATGGTGATCATCATTGCAATAGCAGGAGCCTCCATCATAGGCTTGATCACAGCACTTACAGTCAATGAACGAAAAGAAGAAATAGGCATTATGCTAGCGGTAGGTGAGAGTAAGGTTAAAATTGTTACACAGTTTGTCTTAGAGGTAACGGTTATAGCACTTATTACTTTTATGCTGTCCTCTTTTACAGGCTCCATTATAGGTGATAAAGTAAGCGCTACGGTTCTTGATAGTGACATGCTTGGTACTACACAGCAAGATTCAATGCAAATTAAGATGTTTACACCAGGTAGGAATATGGGGAATAGAGCCATAATGCCTACAAATAAAACGACGGGAACCATGGTGCAAAAACAAGATATTAACACGAAATTAAATATATCAGTATTGTTACAGCTCTTCGGTTTAGGCTTATTATTATCCATCATCAGTACCATATTACCATCACTATATGTCATGCGGTTTAACCCAAAACAGATTTTAATCAATAGGAATTCTTAGATAAGGAGATGATGACGTGTCAATTTTAAGTTTAGATAATATATCATATGGATACATAGATGGTAATAGTAAAAGAACAATCTTAGACGGGCTTAGCTATACATTTGAAAAAGGTAAATTTTATACAATCTTGGGTCCATCAGGTAGTGGGAAAACCACTCTTCTAGCTATAGCAGGTGGTTTAGAAAAGACACAACAGGGAAAAGTATTCTATGAAAATAAAGATATTAATGAGATTGGTCTTGGCAAGTATAGAAGAAATTACTTATCCTTTGTTTTTCAGCAGTTTAATCTTATACCTTATTTAACGGCAGTTGAGAATGTAGTCAATGTTATGGAAATTACGGATAACGATGTACCAAAACCTTATTATAAAACAGCACTTAACTTATTGAATCAGTTTGGTATCGTTCAGACAAAAGCCGAGAGAAGTATCTTCAAATTATCAGGTGGAGAACAACAACGAGTTGCCATTGCTAGAGGATTAGCCACTAATGTGGATGTTATCTTAGCCGATGAGCCAACAGGTAATCTGGATACAGGCACAGAAAAGGAAATTATTAAGATATTTCGATTACTAGCCACACAATATAATAAGTGTGTCATAGTTGTTACACATTCAGATGATATAGCAAGTCTTAGCGATATACAGCTTAAATTAGAAGGTGGACGATTGATTGAAAGGATGTAGCATATGGATAACAAACAAGAAAAAGATATATTTAAAGATGGTTTTTCTTTTGATCTAACGGATGATTCAGATGATGCAATAATAAATGATGAAAGTATTACAGAACATATGCCCTTAACAGATATCAAACAAGATAGCATCATTCAAAACCCATCTGATGATAGGATGGAGCATACAAAACAGGAAACCAACACACCTATTATGGATAATAAATTAAAAGAAGATGAAACAGAACAAAATTTCCTATCAAGTGTTAATCAGAATGCAAAAGAAGGTTTTGCAGAAGAACAATTTTCATATCAAAAAAACGAATCCTTATAAAAAATGGCTCATTCAATGTGTTATCTTAGGGATTGCCATTATGGCTATTTATTTAATCATAAACAAAAAAAACTGAACTTATTGATTTTACAAACATGGCATATGATGATGTAGTTGCATGGAGTAGTGGTAAAGGAATTACCCTTGTTATGGAAGAGCAATACAGCAATGCTATTGCAGAGGATCATGTTATTTCACAAAATCTTGCTACAGGTAAAAAAATTAAAAAGGATACAGCCATTAAGGTTATTGTTTCAAAAGGGTTTGATCCTTTTGAAAACATTGAAGTACCAGCTTTTGATACGACCTGGACTAAAACAAGTATTGAAAAGTGGATAGAGCAAAATGGGATTATTAATTATACCTTTACTTATGTAGAAGATGATATAGTATCACAGAATTACCTCATTGAATATACGCTAATTGGTGCAACAAAAGACAGTTTTGTAAGAAGCTCTGAGATAGAGTTTATGATTAGCTACACAGAAACAGTAGATAGTGTAGTTGTCCCGGATTTCATGCAAAAAGAAATAACAGAGTTGGATATCTGGGCTAAGAATAATCAAATAACCTACACCTATACTTATGAAAACAGTGAGCTTTATAACGATGGTGAAATCATGAACCAGAGTGTCAAACCAGGAGAAGAGATGTCTATTGATGATACGTTTACCTGTGTTATATCAAGTGGTGTTGAAAATGAAATCTTAAACATGGAGAACTTTCTTAACAAAACCATAACGGAAGCAGATATGTGGGCAAAGAATAATAACATAAAATACAGTTATTCTTATAAAAAACAGCGCTCTATATCAAAAAGATGCTATTTTTTACCAAAGTGTTGATGCAGGAAAAGATATAGTAGAAGGATCAAGTGTAAGCTTCATTGTATCCAATGGTGATGGGGAGACCATTGTTATGGAAGACTTCCTTAATAAATCCATCATCGATGTAGATATCTGGACAAAAAATAACCAGATGATTTATACTTTTGATTATGCACCTAGTGACATCTATCCTAAGGATATGATTATGTCTCAGAATGTAAAAGCAGAACAAGAAGTCAATGTGAGTGAAATGTTGCATTTTACCCTATCAAGTGGTCCTGAAATCGAAGAGATTACCATGGAAAGTTTCTTAAATAGAACACTTTTAGAAGCGGATATCTGGGCTAAGAACAATGGTATCCCCTATGAGCATAGTTATGCTTATAGCGCTATCTATGAAGCGGATAAAATTATAAGTCAGAGTGTTGTGTCTGGTGATCTTATTACATCGACCCAGTTATTAACTTTTGTTGTTTCTAAGGGGCAAGAAATTATCGTACCTGATTTTACTAAGATGGATCTTGCAGATGCTGAAACCTATGAGCATGAATCTCTTACCATTAAAATCACAGAAGCATATAGTGAGACGATTAAAAATGGAAAACTTATCTCGCAATCCCTATCTGTTAATGAAAAGGTAGATGAAAACACAGAAATAGCCTTGATATATTCTCTAGGAGAACGGGTTACTGTTCCAAGTTTTGTGAATAATACATGGGATGAAATAGAGACTTGGGCTGATGAGGAAAATGCGAAGGGAGCCAATATTCAATTAGTAGTGACCCAGCAATCCAATACAGGTTATGAATATGGTAAAGTTATATCTCAGAGCGTTGCGAATGATACCGCCCACCTATCCACTGAAATCCATGTGGCCATATCTTCAGGATTAACAGTACCATCCTTTGCATCGATTACAAAAACAGCAGCTAAGAACTATTCAGATAGGAGTGACCTACATGTAGAAGTACTAGAAGTTTATGCGAAGAATACCGATGCTGGAGATTTCATATCCCAATCCATTGAAGTTGGAACAGCTGTTGGAAAAGGTACGCATGTTGTTGTGGAATATGCTTTAGGCGATACAATAAACATACCTAAATTCATTGATAAATCCATTGTAGCATTGGAGGAATGGGTAGAAACAGAGAATGCTAGAGGGGCAAACATTACCCTTAATATTACAGAATTACATCATCCAACCTTGGATTATGGTATCATCATGGCACAGGATATCTATAATCAGCCGAATGCACCTATAGATTCTACCATTGACGTTTATGTATCACTAGGGCTACTGTACACGATACCTGACTTTTCTGGATATTCCATAAGTCAAATTGAAGCCATGGCAGAAGAGCAACAACTCAATATTGTTTTTGAAATGGTAAGTGACTCTTCATATAATAGCGGTACAGTCATTAGCCAAGAACCAGCAGCAGGGCAAACGGCTAGCAATAAAGATATTATAAAAATAAAAAAATTGCAAAATAGTATATTAAAAAGGGTACTCTACATTTATTAATGATGAAGAGTATCTTCTTTAATATATAAACAGTGTATGTCACCTTAGATAATAATTTGGCGTTCTTGTTATCAAATTCTTTTTTTTGTAAGAATGTCTTGTCATAATATGTACTGGTAAGGTTAGAATATAAGTAGTACATGAGTAACTATTATTATACTGAAAAAAAGATGCCATTTTTTTTTAATATGTTGTATAATGAGGGTGATATTAAATCAATGAGCATGTTACTAATAATGAAGGTCAATAAGTAGGAGGGTCTATATGAAGAATCAAAATGGAATTAAAGTATTTGCTGGAAGTTCAGGAAAAGACTTTGCTATAAGGATCTGTGAATACCTTGGATCAGAATTAGGTAAATCCAAAGTAATTACGTTCAGTGAAGGCAATACCTATGTAAAAGTTGAAGAAACCGTTCGAGATAAAGATGTTTATCTTGTTCAATCCATTGGTCTTAAGCCTAATGATGAATTTACAGAGATACTATTTTGGATTGATGCTTTTAAAAGAGCTAGTGCTAACTCTGTAACAGTCATTATGCCTTATTTCTCCTATGCCAAAGGCGATAAAAAAGGACGAACCACGTGTTTCCATACGAGGAAGAGTCTGCGCAGAATGTATTGAACTTGCTGGAGCTGATAGAGTAGTTACTATGGACTTGCATAGCCCTCAAATACAGGGTTTTTTCAAGAAACCAGTAGACCATCTATTAGCTCTTCCTATATTATGTGAATATGTCAAGTCCTTAGAGTTAGATGATTTAGTTGTGGTTGCTCCTGATTCGGGATTTGCTAAGGAAGCACGACGATTTGCAAGATACCTTAAGTTACCAGTAGCTATCGGTGATAAAGAAAGAGAAGACCATTCCGAAAATGCCAAAATCATTGAGATAGTAGGGGAAGTCCAAGGAAAGAATGCTCTCATTGTTGATGATTTTAGTATATCAGGAGGCACATTAGTTGATCTAGCAAATGAACTGAAAAGAAGAGGGGCTAAGAAGATAATCGCAAGCCTGTCTCATATCTTATTAAATGAAAAAGGTGTTAATAAACTAGAAGGAAGCCCTATAGAAATGCTCATTTCAACAGATTCCGTCAATAACCCCTATGTTGAATGTTGTGATAAAGTAAAACTGATTTCTGTTGCACCTTTATTTGCTGAAACAATAAGAAGAATTCACAACAGAGAATCTGTAAGTCCGCTGTTTAATAAAGTACCTATAGAGGTATTAGATAGTGGTGAAAAGTATTAAAACCATTGAAAATAGTAGAAAATGCTGAGTAAGTATAAAAGAATATTAGAACATATTTCTGATAAAAATAGTGGATTTATACCATAGGATAAGGTTGAAAGATGGATTGTTTAAGTAAAAGTAATAAAAAATCTAGTGTTTATGACAAAAATTTGTTAAAATATATAAGAGTTAGTGTTTTACGTGCCTAACGTTATTGTGTAATATGAAGTGGAGGTCGCTATGAAAACAATAGAAACAGTCAATGCAGTTGGACATGTTCTGTGTCATGATATTACGAAGATTGTAAGAGGAGTCTCAAAAGGCGTTGCTTTTAAGAAAGGTCATATTGTAACCAAGGAAGATATACCAGAATTGTTAGCTATAGGAAAAGATCATCTATTTGTTTGGGAGAAAAAAGAAGGTTATCTTCATGAAAATGAAGCCGCACAGATTCTATATGATATATGTACCAATGAAAATCTAACACCTACAGAGGTCAAAGAAGGCAAAATATCCTTAATCGCTGAATGTGATGGCTTATTCAAAGTAGATGTAGAGCGTTTAAATGAAATTAATGAATTGGATAATATTATCATAGCTTCGAGACATACGTATTTTCCTGTCAAAAAAGGTGATAAAGTTGCAGCAACAAGGGTTATTCCGCTTATTATTAAGGAAGAACAATTAAAAAAAGCTGTCATAATTGGTGATCATAAGCCACTTATGACCTTGATACCCTATAAAAATATGAAGGTGGGCATTGTAACCACTGGCAATGAAGTATATTATAAACGCATTAACGATGCATTTGGTCCTGTGATAAAAGAAAAACTAGGTGCATACAACATCACAGATATTAACCAAGTCATTGTGAATGATGATAAAAAAAATATTACTGAGGCAATCATGAAATTCATAGCAGATGGTGCTGATATGGTTTTAACGACTGGTGGTATGAGTGTAGATCCAGACGATAAGACACCAGCCGCTATTAAACACACTGGAGCAGATATCATAAGTTATGGTGCGCCTGTTTTACCAGGTGCCATGTTTTTAATGAGTTACTATAAGGATATACCGATCATTGGTTTGCCAGGGTGTGTCATGTATGCAAAAACAACTATATTTGATCTTGTACTGCCAAGAGTATTAGCTGGTGATAAAATTACTAAGGCATATTTAGCAGGATTAGGCCACGGAGGTCTATGTCTAGAATGTGACACATGTGTTTATCCAAATTGCAGCTTTGGTAAAGGCAGTATGTAGATAAATTCTCAATTATATAGAGAAGGAGAATCACGATGACAACAGAGCTTACGCATTTTGACAACCAGGGTAATGCCGTTATGGTTAATGTAGGAGACAAAGAAGTAACGAAAAGAGTAGCTATTGCCCGAGGCGATATTCATATAAACAAACAAGTCATGGATGCCATACAGAATGGAACATCTAAAAAAGGCGATGTATTAACCGTAGCCAGAGTTGCAGGTATCATGGCAACGAAAAATACAAGTAGCTTGATTCCCATGTGCCATACTTTGCTTATTACGAAGTCAAGAATCGATTTTGTTGTACATGAAAAAGATTGTATTGTAACAGCTGAGTGTGAAGTAAGGGTTGATGGAAAAACCGGTGTTGAAATGGAAGCGCTTACAGGTGTTAACATAGCCTTATTAACAATCTACGATATGTGCAAAGCCATTGATAAAGGCATGACCATTAACAATGTAAGGCTGGTCAAAAAAAGTGGTGGGAAAAGTGGCGATTTTGTAAATGAATAAGCGAAGAGGTTTATTAATTATACCCTATTTAATAGCTGTATGCTTTATTCTTGTGCCTATGTTGGCATTTATGAAGCTTGATTTTATACGTAATTTCAAGAATATGGAATGGGATTTCATACTATCCGCACTAGGGGTTAGTGCGTGGTGTAGCTTCATTGCCCTAATCATCATTTTTGTATTAGGTCTACCAACAGCATATGTGATGGCTAGATATAATTTTATTTTTAAACGTTATCTGGATATGCTCATCAGTATTCCTCTTGTATTACCTCCCGCCGTAACAGGTCTTATGTTACTGATGACATTTGGTAGAAACGGCGTTATAGGTAGTATTTTAAATACGATAGGCGTCAATATTACCTTCTCAAAAACAGCCGTTATTATTACCTATATTTTTGTTGGATTACCTATTTTCATCAATACGGTATCAGAAGGATTTCAGAAGGTAGATAGAGGGCTTGAAGTAACAGCCTTAACCCTAGGGGATTCACCCATGAAGGTCTTTCGTAAAATCACCTATCCTTTGGCAAAAGGAAGTATAGGTACAGGATTAATTATGGCTTGGGCTCGTGGAATCGGTGAATTTGGAGCTACCATTATGTTTGCGGGTAATATCAAAAGTATTACCCAATCGTTACCTCTGGCTATTTATACAGCTATGGAATCAGATATAAATGTAGCCTTGTTTTTATCACTTATCATGATTATGCTATCACTATTTATTATTATAATAACTCGAAAAAGGCGATGAATATGTACACTTTTAAGTTGAAAAAACACTATCACCCATTTACATTAGATGTATCTTTTTTTTCTGTTGCAGATGAAGAAACACTTGTTATTCTTGGACCATCAGGGTGTGGCAAATCAACCCTACTGAATTTAATCACAGGTGTTGTCCATATGGATGAAGGATGTGTTAAACAGAATGACACGACTTTAGTCGATACCAAGTCCAATATTCATGTACCTTTATATAAAAGAAATATAGGCTATATTCAGCAAAAAAGTAATTTATTTCCTCACTTATCGATCATGGATAATCTTAATTATGGGGTGAAAGATAAAAAGAATAAGAAATATACCCATGAATTAGAACAACTAATCGGTATATTTCAACTGGGGGAATATGTCCATAAAAAGCCTATTGAGCTTTCAGGAGGACAACAACAAAGAGTTTCGATTATACGGGCACTCATGTCCAGTCCTAGTTTATTATTATTTGATGAACCCTTCAGTGCTCTAGATAACCCTCTTAGAATTGCTCTAAGAGAACAATTATTAATCATAAAACAAAACCTAAAAGTACCCATTATTTTTGTTACCCATGATCTAGAAGAAGGGCATGATATAGGGGATAAGGTGATCATCATGAATGAGGGGCGTATTGTTGAGGAAGGTACTACAAATCAGATCTTTGATGCACCTAAACAAGTACGTACAGCACAATTGTTGGGAATGAAAAATATATGGGATGGTCGTGTTATAGACTATAAAGATAATATGTCAATCATAGATATAGGCGGTATCCAGTTAAAAGTCAATCAATCCTTTGAAGTAGGGAAACAACTAAAAAAAATGGGTATTAAATCTACAGATGTATTATATGTTAAAAAAAAATAGAGCCAATCAGACCCCGCCATAATCT